>VYLE01000336.1_pt1 | contig 56089 bp, 35 predicted proteins | sample 5114391 | NCBI WGS metagenome assembly VYLE01 (sample SAMN12291771, study PRJNA351875) | freshwater metagenome | isolation source: freshwater lake | place: USA: Michigan, Kent Lake | collected 2013-08-15 | reverse complement strand
ACCCACAGATCGGTGATCTTGGAGGCCTTTTCGCGCTCGTCCGGCTTCATGAGGTGAATGGGCTTCTTCCCGATCACGCCAATGACATCGCCATGACGGCCGAGAAAGCGGATGCGCTGCGCCACGAGGACCTGCGGGTCCCACCCGCCGATGGGCTCGAAGTAGACGTAGCCCTTGTCATCGATGTGAGTGATGATGATGCCGATCTCGTCGATATGGCCCGCCAGCAGAATGGTAGGGCCGGTACCATCCCCCTCGGCGGTGGCCAGCGAGTTACCGACCACGTCGGCGCGGATGTCGGCCGCGAAGGTGGCCGCTTCGGCGCGCCACACACGCGCCGGCGCGCCTTCGAACCCCGACGGCCCCGGGGTATCGAGCAGGCGCTTGAGAAAGGCGATGGACGAGTCAGAAAGCATGCGGGGAATATAGGTGCTATTGTGGGGGGCATGACCCTCCTGCTTCTTGCCATCGGCCTGGGCGCCGGCATCCTGTCGGGCGTCTTCGGAATAGGCGGCGGCATCGTGATCGTGCCGGCGCTGGTGTATCTCGCGAAAATGCCCCCGCAGCAGGCGGCCGGGACGTCGCTGGCGGCGCTGGTGCTGCCGCTCGGGGCGGCGGTCGGTGCGCTGACCTACTACCGCGCCGGCCACCTGCAGCCGCGCGATGCGCTGCTCATTGCGGTGGGCATGGCCGTGGGCGCGTTCGGCGGGAGCTGGATTGCCACCAATATCGACGCCGACATGCTGCGCAAGGGCTTCGCCGTGCTCATGGTGATCATGGCGGTGAAGATGTGGGTGGGCTGAGGCCTCGCACCCACCCACAACCCTGAACGCACGACCCTCCACCCTGAACGGGCGTGTTGTCAGTCGCCGCCCCGATCCGCAAGATCGCGTGGGTAGCGGATGGCACGCCCGTTCAGGGTTAGGGGTCGAGGGTTGAGAGTTGGGCGTGCGTGTTACTGCACCCGCACCGCGTGCCACGGCTCAATCTCACTGAACAACGACGGTGCGAAGATGCTCGCCATCGCTTCGATGCCGTCCACGATGCGCGGCCCCGGCCGTGACGTAAGTCCGTTGGCGTCCATCGCCCACACCTGCTTCCCACGCTGTACCAGCCAGCTCCACGCGGGGAGTGTGAGACAGCGTTTCGCTTCGGCGGCCGCGGCTTCCACCGAGTAACCGCACGGCGCGAAGATGACGATGTCCGGGTCGCTCGCGCGCAGCGCGTCCATGTTCACGCGCTCCGAGTGCTGGCCGTGAATGCCCAGCACATCGACGCCGCCGGCGCGGGCGATCTGCTCGGGTCCCCAGTGCCCGGCGACGTAGAGTGGGTCGGTCCATTCCACCAGCGCTACCGTGGGGCGCGGCGCCTGCGCCGCCTTGAGCGTGTTGTGCACATGCTTCACACGATCCCGCAGCCCCGCCAGCAGTTCATCGGCCTCGTCGTCGGCCCCAAGGGCCCGGGCCACGGCTCGGATATCCTCGTAGATCCCGTCCAGTGAGGTGCCGTCCAGCGTCACCACCTCCGGCGGTGGCGAGAGGCGGGCGGCAAGCGCCCGGACGTCCGCCTCGCGCACGGCGCACACCTCGCACAGCTCCTGGGTGAGAATCGCCGTTGGGTGGAGGGCCGTGATGGTCTTTTCGTCGAGAGTGAAGAGCGCCACGCCGCCGGCTTGGGCATCACGCACCGCCGCGTCGATGGCCGACGGATCGTGGGCATGCGGGAGGGCGCTGCGCGTCACCCGGGCACGCGAGCGCACCACGTCGGGGTAGTCGCACTCGTGGGTGATGCCCACCAGATGATCGGTGGCGCCAAGGAGGGCCACGATCTCGGTGGCGGCGGGGAGCAGGGAGACGATGCGCATGACCAGGGGGAGGCAGGGAGACACACGGGGGAGCGTGGCGCTCTGTCCAATGCTGCGCTCGCGCACGCAACCTGGCGAGTAATGGCGGAGAAAAAGGGAGGCGGAGCGACGTGAGTCGCGCCGCCCCCTTCGTATTGGCTGCCGCACAGAGCGGCCAAGTCGTTGCGCTTTCGTCCCTGCCTCACGCCTCTGTCCCCCCATGCAGCGAACACGCATGAGGCTGTGGCGTCTTCACCCGCTCACTGCGAGGCTGTGTAGACCAGCTTGCCGGCCAGCCACGTGCTCAGCACGCGTGTCTGCAACACCAGGTCCGCTGGTATCCGCATGATGTCCTGATCGAGCATCACGAAGTCCGCGTACTTGCCGGGCGCGATCGAGCCCATGAGCTGTTCCTGGAATCCCGCATAGGCCGGCCAGAGCGTCATGCTGCGCAGCGCGTCCTCGCGCGACATGCGCTGCTCGGGGTACCAGCCACCGGCAGGCCAGGCACGCGCATCCTGCCGGGCAATGCTGGCGTGGAAGCTGATGAGCGGGTTCACGTCTTCCACCGGGAAGTCACTGCCGTTGGGGATCACCACCCCCGTCTTCAGCAGCGACTGCCAGGCATAGGCGCCATAGAGCCGCGTAGGCCCCAGTCGCTTGCCGATCCAGTACATGTCACTCGTCTGGTGACTGGCCTGCATGCTGGGAATCACCCCCAGCTGCGCGAAGCGCGGGATGTCGTCCTGGTGCAGGATCTGCGCGTGCTCCACGCGAAAGCGATGGTCGGCGCGGGGGACCTGGGCGAACGCCCGCTCATAGGCGTCGAGCACCACCCGGTTGCCGCGGTCGCCAATGGCGTGCGTGTTGACCTGGAAGCCCGCCGCCAGCCCACGCTCGGCCACCTCCTGAATGTGCGCCGGCGCGCTGAGCAGCAAGCCCGAGTTGTTCGGGTCGTCGCTGTACGGCTCCAGCAGCGCCGCGCCGCGCGAGCCCATGGCGCCATCGGCGTACAGCTTCACCGCCCGCACCCAGAGCTGGCCGTCGTACAGCGCGTTGCGTGGCCCAAGGGCGAAGTAGTGCTGCAACGCCTCGGCGTTGTCGCCGATCATCACGTAGAGGCGCAAGTTGAGCTCGCGCGTCGCGGCCATGTCCTCGAACAGCTCGATGGATTCGCGCGAGGCGCCGGCGTCGTGCATTCCCACCAGCCCCAGCGAGTGCATGCGCGCCACCGCGTCCTTGAGCGCGGCGCGCAGCTCCTCCCGCGAGGGCGCGGGCACCTTGTTCTCCACGAGCCCCGACGCGCGGTCGATGAGCACCCCTGTGGGCGCGCCCTTCGCGTCGCGCAGGATCTTGCCGCCGCTCGGTTCCTTCGTGGCGGCCGTGAGGCCGGCAAGGCGCATGGCCGCGGCGTTGGCGAGGGCCGCGTGTCCGTCCACCCGATCGAGGATTACCGGGTGGTTGGGCACGGCCGCCGACAGCGCCTCGTGGGTGGGGAAGGCCGTATTCCCCCAGGCGTTCTGATCCCAGCCTCGCCCCACGATCCACGATCCCGCGGGGGTGGTCTTGGCGCGGTCGACCACCCGCGCGATCACCTCGTCGTAGCTCCTCGTGCCCACGAGATCGACGCTGCGCAGCTTCTGCGCGAGGCCGACGAAGTGCGCGTGGCCGTCCACCATGCCGGGGATGACCGTGCGGCCGCCGGCATCCACAACCTGTGTGGCGGCCCCCGTGAGGGTGGCCGCTTCGCGCGCCGAGCCGGTGAAGACGATGCGACCGCCGCGGACGGCAAAGGCCTCGACCAGCGGGCGGGTGTCGTCGGCGGTGTAGACGCGGGCGTTGGTGACGATCAGATCGGCCGGCGACTGGGAGGTGACGGCCCGCGGCTGGGCGGCGGCGAGGCTCGGCGTGCCGGCCAGAAGCAGCGCGAGGAGCGCGCGGCGTGGCGCGAGGGAAATGAGCATCCTCAATAGTGCGCCCCGATGCCCGGCAATGCCACGGCTGTAATGCGCCCTGCTGCCGGGCTCCGCTCTCGTGGCTGGACCGTGCGGGGGAGCGTTGCGGCACGCGTGACGCACCTGCTGTCGCAGCGTCGCCACACACCGTATGTCCGAGCTTGCCACTGCAGAGGGCGAGGGTGTGGCACGAAACGTGAACCCATGTGCCCGGTCAAGCATCAGCCACCCCTTCTTTCCAGCCAATGTCCAGCCCCCTCTCCAGCGCCCTGCGTTTCGCCCTGGTTGCCGCCACCGTAACGGCGGCCTCAGCCCAGGCCCAGGCGCCGTCGGCGTCGGCCACCAGCGGCTATCTCGTCTTCGTCGGTGCCGTCGGCGGCGCCCCCATTGCCAACAACATCATCACGGGGCCGTACCGGGCGAAGTTCCAGCCCACTGGCGGCGCCATGGGCGCCAATGCCTTCGACATCTACTGCTTCGACTGGCTCGGCCGTGCCGGCGACAGCGACGTGCAGCTGCTGACCTTCTCCGATGCCGTCATGTCGATGGCGCCGGTGCCGACGGCACTGCGCCTCAAGTTTGCCGACGATCCGGAAGGCACGGCGGGTGGCCTGACGACCGCCAAGCTCAACTCGGCTGCGTGGCTCACCACCCAGATGACCATGGCCAATCAGGCGGGCTGGAATGAGATGCACGTGGCGCTCTGGCGCATCTTCTGGGACGCCGGCGTGGGCAGCCCCACGCTCCCCGATCTCAGCTTCCAGCAGGGGAGTGGTGACCCGAACGCGCAGTACTGGTTCGACATGGCCGCGCAGAATGCCACTTACGACGCGAGCAACTTCCGCATTCTTGCGCCGGTTGACGGGCAGGGCGTTTTCCGTACCGATCGGCAGGTGTTTCTGGCGCAGGTGGTGCCGGTGCCGGAGCCGGGGTCGTTCGCGCTTACGGCGGTCGGTCTGGTGGCGCTGGGTTGGGCGTCGCGCCGCCGGCGTTCCACGGTCTGAGAGAGTAGGCGCTGTCGGTCGACTGTCGGTCGACCGGACTCGGCATCACGCACAAAAGCCACTCGCGAATGCGAGTGGCTTTTGTGTTCGAGCCGGATCACGCCGCCCGGCTTGCGCGACGCCGGCCAGCGCGACCGGTGGACGCGTTTACTTGGCCGGCGGCAGAATCACCGCGTCGATCACGTGAATGACGCCGTTCTTGGCGGCGATGTCGGTCTTCACGATGTGGGCGTTGTTGATCATCGGCGTACCGCCCATGACCGCGATCTTGGCCTCGGAGCCTTCCACGGTCTTGGCGCCCTTGCCGGCCAGCTTGAGCGCGTCGGCGGCCATGACCTTGCCGGCCACCACGTGGTAGAGCAGCACGCTCTTCAGCTTCGCCTTGTCGGCGGCCAGCGCCTGGAGCGTGGCGGCCGGGACCTTGGCGAACGCCTCATCGGTCGGCGCAAACACGGTGAACGGGCCCGGGCCCTTGAGGGTCTCGACGAGGCCGGCATCGCCGAGGAGCTTGGCGAGCGTCTTGAACGAGCCCGCCGCCACGGCGGTCTCGACGATATCCTTATCCTGCGCCTGGGCCACGGTGGGGGCAGCGAAGGCCAGCACGGCGGCCGTAGCGAGCAGGGAAAGCTTGCGCATCGGTGACAACTCCATGTCATCGGGTTCCAGAACATGTAGGACCGACCGGTCCTAACAGTAAGTGAATACCCCGCACTCGTACCCTGTTCCTTGGCTCCAGATCCTGTGACGGTCCTAGTACCTGAGTCCGAAACCCATGGCTAACGCCGGGCGCGCCGCCTCGCGGCCTGGCCAGGTCCCCCGACTCGTCCGCGCGGCGGTCTGCCTTGCCAGTGCCGTGTCGGTCATCGGTTGGCTCCTCGTGGCTGCCCTGAACGATGCCAGCCCGTTCGGGATGCTGCTGGGCTTCGCTCCCCGGTGGTGGGTGGTGTTCCCCTGGATCCTGCTGCTCCCTCTGGGGGCTCTCGCGGGGCTCCCCACGGCGCTGGTCGCCGTTGGCGGCACGCTGGCCGCCGTCTTTGGAATCGCCCGGTTCGAGCTCCCCCGTGGGACGCCCGCGGCCCCGCCCCGCGCGCTGCGCGTCGTCACCTACAATACCGACTTCAGCCTGCCGCTGACCTTGCGGCTGCGCAGCGATCTGCGCCGATGGGATGCCGACATCGTGCTGCTGCAGGACTGCCAGGTCGTGCTGGCCCAGACACTGCGCCTGGCCGTGCCCAAAGCGGGCTCGCTGGGCCCGTATTGCTTTGCCTCCCGCTGGCCCATCGTCGAAGCGGTGCCGCTCACGCCCCCTGAGTCGCGAGGAACCACGACCTCGCCGTCCGCCATCCGGCTGCGTATCCGCACGCCCAGCGGTGAGCTGCTGGTGTATGCAGTGCACTTGCCCAGCCCGCGCCATGCGCTCGGGGCGGCACGATGGCCACAGCCGGGTGAACTGATTCCGCGGTTGCGCGCCTCGCTGGAGGAGCGCGGACGCGCTTCGGCCTTCGTCTCCTCGGTGGTCGCGCGGCGCAACCAGCCCTTCATCGTGGCCGGCGATTTCAACCTGCCCTATGGCAGCGCGATTCTCCGTCGAGACTGGAGCGACCTCACCAACGCCTTCGCCGCCGTCGGGATGGGCTTCGGCCACACCATGCAGGCGGGGATCTTCCCGGTGCGCATTGACCACGTGCTGGTGCCGTCTACGCTGCGCCCCGTCGCCGCCACCGTCCTGTCCGGGTACCCCAGCGAGCATCAGCCCGTGGTGGTCGACCTCGCCTGGCCGGACTGACCGCCGGTGGCGGTCGGATGCCCTGCTCAGCGCAGCGCGCCGAGGACCACCGTTTCGAGGATGCCCAGACCGAAGTATGCCACGAGCACGCTGATATCGATCATGCCGATCGTGGGGATCACATTGCGCAGCGGGGCCAGGAACCACTCCGTCAGGACGAAGCTCCAGCGCCACCACTTGGAGAAGGGGCCGCCGCCCACCCAACTGGCGATCACGCGGGCGAAGAGGGCAATGCGCAGCACGCTGAACGTCCACTTCACCAGCAGCAGGAGCAGGCCGCCACCACTCTGGCTGGCGTAGGCCATGAGGATGAACTGGTCGCGCAGGAACTGCACGCCGGAGAGCAGGAGCAGGCCCCCCAGAATAACCGCCGCGAGCGCCCACCACGGGGCGGCATATGGGGTGCCCCCCGCCCGCAGCAAGCGACGCTCCATGGGCGCGACCAGCACCGGGTCGATCCGCTCACGGACGAACCGCGCCACTGGAGAAAACGGGGAGATGCGCCGCGTTCGCACACCCCAGCTGGTGATGGCCCCCACCCCTGCAACGAACCCGGCGGCAAACACCAGCGGCCGCAGCAGCACGAGGACAGTGTTCAGAACTCCGGCGACGGTCTCGATCATGACCGAATTATACCCGGGAGACGCCCTTCGGGCGCCGGCACTGCGGGCGCCCGAAGGGCGTGGAAGGGCGTACGGAGTGAAGGGTTGCCACCTGACTGGACATCGCTTTTCGGTTCGGAGGCCACTCGTAACCCCTTACGCCGTTGCAGTTCCCCCTACGGCCGCCCCACACTCACGTACTCGAACCCCAGCCCCCTCACCACCTCCGGCCGGTACACGTTGCGCAGGTCCACGAAGACCCGCTGCGCCATCGCGCTGCCCAGGCGCTCGAGGTCGAGCCCACGGAACTCGTTCCACTCGGTCAGCAGCGCCACGGCGTGGGCACCGCTTGCCGCCGCATAGGGATCGGTGCACCAGGACACTCCCGGCAAGAGCGGCTCGGCTTCGTGCATGGCTGCCGGGTCGAACGCCTGCACATGCGCACCGGCGTCCTGCAGCGCCGGCACGATCGACAGGCTCGGCGCGTCACGCATGTCGTCGGTGTTGGGTTTGAAGGCCACGCCCAGCACGGCAATCGTCTTCCCCCGGACGCTTCCGCCGCACGCCGCCATGATGCGGCCGGCCATGGCCCCCTTCCGGCGATCGTTGATCTGCACCACGGTTTCCACCAGGCGCACCGGCGAGCCGACATCTTGCGCTGTGCGTGTGAGCGCGAGCGTATCCTTGGGGAAGCAGCTGCCCCCGTATCCCGGCCCGGCGTGCAGGAACTTCTTGCCGATACGGCCGTCGAGCCCCATGCCGCGTGCCACGTCCTGCACATCCGCGCCCAGCTTCTCGCACAGGTCGGCGATTTCGTTGATGAACGTGATCTTGGTGGCGAGGAACGCATTCGCCGCGTACTTGGTGAGCTCCGCCGTCTCGAGGCTCGTCATCACGATCGGCGTTTCCATGAGAAACAGCGGTCGATAGAGCTCGCGCAGCACCGCGCGGGCATGGTCGGTTTCGCAGCCGATCACGACCCGGTCGGGGCGCATGAAATCGGCAATGGCCGATCCTTCGCGCAGAAACTCGGGGTTCGACGCCACATCGAACGTGGCGTCGGGATTCGCTTCGCGCACGAGCGCCGCCACGCGACGTCCCGTGCCCACCGGCACCGTGCTCTTGGTGACGATGACCGTGTAGCCGGTCAGGGCGCGCGCCACGTCCATGGCGGCCGCTTCCACGAATCGCAGATCCGCGTGGCCATCACCGCGCCGGCTCGGCGTGCCGACCGCGAGAAACACGGCGTCCGCCTCCGCCACGGCCCCCGGGAGATCCGTGGTGAAGCGCAAGCGCCCGCTCCGCATCCCCCGCTCGACGAGGTCATCGAGGCCGGGCTCGTAAATGGGAATCTCGCCGCGGCGAAGCTGTTCGATCTTCTCCGCGTTCATGTCCACGCAGGTGACCGTGGAGCCGAACTCGGCGAAGCATGCCCCCGACACCAGGCCAACGTAGCCGGTACCGATCATGGCAATGTGCATGGCAATAACCCCGGAAAGCGAAGTGGATGACCCGCAGCCAATCTATCCGGCGCGACCGCCGGACCAGAGGCGCGCCTTGTCGCGGCGCAGTAACGCCCCCATGCCGAAGGCCCCGATGACCAGCAGCCAGTCGGTGAGGCGAACGGGATGGATATCGAGGGCGGCCGGAAGCCCCAGCAGCGCCAAGGTCAACGCGGTGGGCCACACCAGCGCGGCGAGCACGCCTGTGGCACCCTGCGTCACTCGCGCTCCCGCCACCAGCCAGCCAAACGGGAGAAACAACGCGATGGTCCAGCAGGCCTGCACAAGGCGCGCACCGGCGTTGCCGGGGGTAACGACCGATTGCCACAGCGCCCATCCAACCAGCGGGGTCAACGCCCACACGCTCGTCGAAACGCGGTTATGCCGCTGCACCGTCACCGCCAGCTCCCGCGACGAACTCGCCGCGGCGATTCGCACCGGCTCGTCGGGACGCCACGAACCGGTTTCGTGGACCAGCATGAGGGGGGTGAATCCGGCCGCCTCCGCCCGGATCCGACGACGCACTTCGACACGCGAACCATGCTGCGCGAGCATGAATGTTGGCGTGCTGTCGCCAGCGGCATGCAGAAAGACGATGGATCGGCGCGTCAAGGCCTGTTCGAGTCGACGAAGCTGCAGCTCCAGCCGAAGCGTGTCGCCAAGGACCGCGACCTCTCGGACCAGCGGACCGTATCCCGGATGCGGGAGGCGCTGGTCGTTGATCGACACCCGCGTGATCTCGCCTCCGAAATACCCGAACGCCGGTGAATAGCTGAATCCGCTGGGGCGGGTGACCGTGTCGGTCGCGGGGGGCCACGGGGCAGCCGGCTGCACCGCCAGGCTCGTACCGGCGAGCACGAGGAGCACCACGGCGCCCCAGCCGTTGGCGAGACGGCGGGCGACTGCGGCGGACCGCCAGCGTGTGGCGCGCGCCCGCTGCGCCAATCCCCACCCCGCGACGGCGCCCAGGCTGTTCGTGACGAGGTCGGCCACGGCCGGTGAACGTGCGCCGACGATGCCACTCCACTGCACGAGCTCGACCGCCAACGACAGGGCGGCCCCCATGAGCAGCGCCGTACGGGCGCGCATCCGCCCCACGGACACCGCGGCGCCGAGGGGCAGGAAGAGCGCCACGTTGGCGACGGCGTCGGCCAGCCAGGAGGGACCGCAGACCAGGCACCACGCGCGCGACATGCGCGCGGCGGGCACGCCGTTGGCCGGTACCAGCGTGACGAGGGCGATCACACCGACAGCGCCGAGGAACAGCGCCATCGATGCGCGTCGCGTGCGCATGGGGAAACGGACGAGCCGGGCTACCGGAGCACGGCCTTGGCGATCGTCTGCAGCTGCATGTTGCTCGTGCCTTCGTAGATGGTGCCGATCTTGGCGTCGCGATAGAACTTTTCCGCGGGATACTCCCGCGTATAGCCGTACCCGCCAAACAGCTCCACGCACAGGCTCGTCACGCGCTCACACATCTGCGAGGCGTACAGCTTGGCCATGGCGCCTTCGCGCGCAATGTCGCGGCCGGCATCCTTGAGGCGCGCCGCGTTGTACACCATGAGGCGCGCGGCTTCAAGTTCGGTGGCCGCCTGCGCCACCTGGAACTGGATCCCCTGGAACTCCGTGAGCGCCTTGCCGAACTGCTTGCGCTCCTTCAGGTGCCCGATGGCCGCGTGCAGCGCCCCCTGCGCCACCCCGAGCATTTGCGCGCCGATGCCGATACGTCCTTCGTTGAGCGTCTCGATGGCGATCTTGTATCCCGCCCCGACGTCACCGAGCACGTTCGCATCGGACACGAAAACGTTCTCGAAGTGGAGGCTCGTGGTGCTGGACGCTCGAATGCCCAGCTTGTCCTCTTTCTTGCCCACTGAGAAGCCGGGCGTGCCCTTCTCCACGATGAACGCCGTGATGCCCTTGTAGCCCATATCGGGACGAGTGTTGGCAAACACGACGAACACGCTGGCTTCCCCACCGTTGGTGATCCACGCCTTGCTGCCATCGAGCGTCCACCCGCCCTCGGCCCGCGTGGCGCGCGTGGCGAGGCCAAAGGCGTCCGAGCCCGAACCGGGTTCGGAGAGGGCATAGGCGCCAATCGTGTCGGCCGTCATGCGCGGGAGGATGCGCGCGCGCTGCTCCTCATTGCCGTACCGGTGCAGCGGATAGTTGACGAGGGTGTTCTGCACGTCCACCTGAATGGCCGCCGACGCGTCCACCTTGCTCAGCTCTTCCACGGCGAGGGTGACCATCATGAGCGACCCGCCGGCGCCACCGTACTGCTCGGGCAGCTCGATGCCCATGAGCCCCAGCTCGAAGAACTTGGCGGTGAGGCCGGGATCAACCTTGCCGGCCTCCTCCATCGCCCGAACGCGCGGCGCAACCTCGGACTTCGCCAGCTCGGCCACGGCGGCGCGAAAGAGCTCCTCCTCTTCGGACAGAACGGTCAGCGGGAGATGGGCGGGTTCGGCGGCGGTGGGACTCATGGTGGGTGGCGGAATGGGCGGGGAGGACGCACGAAGCGGACGGATAATGATCTAAGGTGCGGGTGAGGCGGGAGAAAGGTGACCGCGCCACCAACGACTGGAATGGCCGAGATCGGCACGCGAGTTGCTCCCTGAGGCAGGCGCGTGACAGAAACGCCACTTTGGTAACGGTCGCCGGAAACATGCCAAGTAACTTCACCACAAGCGTTTACAGCCGAGTCGGCGATCCGGGGGCGTTCACCTCCAGATTCGTGCGGCTGGCATCGCTTTTGGGTGTGTTGCAGGGGTGCAACAGTGACACCCTACAGGCGCCTGTGGCGGAGCCGATTGCGCCCCCTGCAAGCGTCCGGCAGCTGCAGCTCGCCACCGACACGGTGCAGGCGGGTGCACCTGTGGCCTTCCGCGGCGAGCGACTGGCGTTGGCGCCCGAGACGTTCCACGTAACGGTAGACGGGACGCCGGTCGCCGTGGACTCCGTCGCCGGCGACCGCGTGTGGATGCGCATGCCTGGCACCTCGGCTTCCTGCGACGCCGCCACAGTGTCCGTCATGATGACGGGACCGGGTTGGGCGTTCCGCGGCGAGGTTGCCGTGGCCCCGGCGCTGCGTGTCGATCTCCCGGTTGGCGGCTCCCTGATCGCCCCGGCGGCTGGTACGGCGCTCTGTCTGGATGTGGTCGGCGCCACGGCCGACTCGGCCCGCTTTGTGTTCACGGTCATGAACCCGGTTACCGATGCCGCATACGTGGCCGGCTTCACGCTTTCCGGCATCGGACGAGGGGCGCTGGCCCACCGAAAGGGGACGGTCCTCGCGGACGGCTCGGTGCAGCGCCTCCCCGCAGCGACCGCAGGCCACGCGGTCCCGGCAGCCAGCTTGGCGCCTGCCTTCATGGGGCGCGCGGCGGACACGGAGCAGGAGGCCATGGTTCGCCATCTGGCGCGGCTCGACGCACGGGCCCTCCCCACGGCAATGGCCACCGCGCCGGCTCACGCCGCGGCCGCCGGTACGTCTCCAGCCCAGGGAGCGTCGGGTACCGCGCTCCGCTGGCAGGTGGGCGAGATGGTGAATCAACGGGTAGCAACCGAAAGCTGCGCTGCGGCCAAGCCGGTGCAGGCCCGCGTGGTGTACGCCGGCCCCACGGCCGTGCTGCTGGAAGATGTCTCGGCCCAGCATGCCGGTCGCATGGACGAGTGGTTCGCGCGCCTCGGCGACGAGTACGAGCGCGTGATGTTGCCACTCGTGCAGCATCAGCTGGGCAATCCGCTGGCGCGCAACGCCGCTCTCGATGGTGATGGCCGCGTGACGCTGCTCTTCACCCCGGTGGTGAACACGGGCATGCCGGGCACAGCGGCGTTCGTGAATGCGTGCAACCTGTACCCGCGCAGCATCATGAGCGGAAGCAGTGCCGACGAAGTGATGTACATCCGGGTACCCGGCAACGGCGAGTCTCCGGCGGATTGGATGCGCGCGCTCCGCTCGACGCTGGTGCACGAAACGAAGCATCTGGCCAGCTTCGCGGAGCGCCTCTCCCGCGGCCGGCACTTCGAAGAGCCGTGGCTGGAAGAGGCCACGGCGCGTCTGGCGGAGGAGCTGTACTCACGCACCTTCCGCGGGGGGGGCCAGTGGCTGGGGCGGACGACCTTCGCGTCGAGCGTGCACTGCGAACTCGTCTGGTGTGACGATCGCCCGCTCATGATGTACAAGCATTTCGCGGTACTGCACCAGTTCCTGCGGAATCCGGCCACTCTGTCGCCGCTGGGTCCCGTTTCCCCTGCCGACGCCACCCCGTACGCCAGCGCCTGGTCTCTGGTGCGTTCGGTGCTGGACGCCACGCGCGGCGACGAAGCTCGTCAGATGCGCGCACTGATACGTGGCGATGCCGGTGTGGGGATCGCCGCGCTCGCCAGCGTGTCCGGGAAATCGCCCGCCGACATGCTCGATCAGTGGATGGCCGATCAGGTCGACGCCGATACGCGCCGCACTGCGGGTGTCCTCCGCAGCTGGGACAGCGGGAGCGTCTGGGAAGGGCTGGCCGCCATGTTCCCCGGCGTGTTTCGCGGTGCGCCGCTGCGCGCGACACTTCTCGAAGCGGGCATTTGGGAACACACCGGAACGGTGCGGGGCTACACCGCCGCGTTCGCCGTCCTGCACGGTATCGGCTCGGGAACGCAGCGCGTCATGCTGCAGTCGGATGCTCGCGGCACCGCCCGCTTGCGCGTGACACGCGTCGAATAGCCTCGCCATCAGGCCAAAGATGGTCCGCCGGGGTCAGGGCGCGGGGGGGGGGTGGGCTTGTATGCTTCGAACAGGTTCATTCGTCTGAATGGGTACCCCGTCCCACATGTGGCGGGGCCAAGACACTCTGCCTGTACCGCCCGAAACGAAACGATTATCCATGCGCGCTCTGCTGATCGGCAGCGAATCGTTGGTCATACAATGCGGCGAGGTGCTGCGGGCCCGACATTGGCACGTGTCGGGCGTCGTCAGCGACGCCGCTGCTGTCCGCTCGTGGGCGGGAGAGGCCGGTCTCCCTGTCTACGGGGTTGCCGACCTCGATGCCGCTGCGGACACACTCGCCTTCGATTGGCTGCTCTCGATCACGCTCCTGAAGCCGATCCCCGATCGGATTCTGGCGCGAGCGGCGCGCGGCGCCGTGAACTTTCACGACGGCCCGCTGCCGCGATACGGCGGCCTGCAGGCGGCGGCGTGGGCGCTGCATGCGGGTGAACTCACGCACGGTGTCGTATGGCACCGGATGACCACGGTGCTCGACGGCGGCGCGGTGCTGGTGCGGCGCGACTTCCCCATCGAGGAGACCGACACGGCCCTCACGCTCAACGCGCGCTGCTGGGCGGCGGCGCTGGACGGTTTTTCGGAGCTCGTGTCGCGGCTCGAACAAGGGGACGTTGCCGGGGCGCCCGCGGAGGTCCCCGATCCTGCCACCCGCCACGGTCGCGCCGATCGGCCGCGCGATCTTGGCCGCCTGCGGCCGGACCAGATGGCCAACGACTGGGAGCGCGCGCTGCGCGCGGCGGATACGGGACCATATTCGAACCCGTTCGTTCTGCCGTGGGTCTGGCTGGGAATGCCGGTTGTGGTAGGGGCGGTGCAGCCGGTCGCGCACGAAGGGGCCTGTGAGCCGGGGCAGCTTCTGTCCGTGAGCAGCGCGTCGCTGGTACTACGCGTTGCCGACCATGCCGTAATGCTGTCGGACTTGCGTCATCTCGACGGCCGCGCGTGTCGCGCGGATGCGCTGTGCGCTGAGGCGGGGCTCGCTGCAGGCGATATGCTGCCGCCGTTTCCGGCGCTGCCCGCCACCGCGGCCGTACTGGCGCAAAGCGCGAAGCACGAGGCGGACTGGGTACGGACTTGGGAAGCGTATCAGCCTCTGGTGCTCTCCAGCGGACAGGGCAACCAGCAGGCGACGACCACCGCGGTGCTGGGGCTTCCGGCCGCTGACGATGCGCTCGCGGCCGTAGTCATGCTGCTGCTTGCGCGCGGAGCGATGTCGGGGAGCGGACTCGGATACACGTGCACGACCCTGGCGCACGATGCGCGCGGTGGTGTGGGCTTGCTCGCGCCAGTGGTGCCACTCAAGGTTGCCGTCGACGAGACGCTGACGGTGGTCGAGGCACTCACCACCGTCGAGGCGCGCTGCGCGCGCGCGGAACAGGACGGTCCGCATCAACGGTCCATCTTTCTGCGCTACCCCGCGCTGGGGGGCACGGAGCGATTGTTCGACGTGGTGGTGCAACGCCTCACGGACACCGAGTGGCCGGCTCCCCCCCCGGTAGGCGCCAGCCTCGTGGTGCAGGTGGCCGCCGATGGCTCGGCGGTGCGCTGGGCATCGCCGAACGGCACGTGGTCCGTGGACGATCTCCTGACGTGGCACGACCGGCTGGTGGCACTGGTCGGGCAGCGGCGCGGTGACCCCACGACACGGGTCGCTGATCTGTCTATCCTTTCGGAGCGTGAGCGCCAGCTGATCGAGGGCTGGGGATGCGGTCCGACCGACGACGCGGCGCCTCGCACGATCGCCGACGCGGTGCGCCGGCAGGCACTGGAGACGCCGGATCGCATCGCGCTTCACTTCGGTGACCAGTCCCTCACCTTTGCCGCCTTGCAGGCGCGCGCCGATATCGTGGCGTGCCACCTGCAGGCGCGCGGTGTGCACCCGGACGAGCGCGTCGCGGTGATGGCCGAACGGTCGATGGATTTGGTGGTGGCGCTACTCGGTGTCCTGCGAGCCGGTGCGGCCTACGTCCCGATCGATCCGCGCTATCCCGCCGAGCGCCGTCGGCTCATGCTGGAGGATTGCGGCGCGCGCATCCTGCTGACGCAGGCGGGGCTGGCGCTGCCTGGCGAGCTGCCGTCGCTCACGCGTCTCGACATGGAGGAGCTCGCCCCATTGCCGGGCGCCGTCCTTCGCGACGACGTGCGTCCCGAGCACCTCGCCTACGTGATCTACACGTCAGGATCCACCGGTCGCCCCAAGGGCGTCATGGTTGAGCACCGGCAGGTGAGCAACTTCTTCGCCGGCATGGATCGCGCGCTGGGCACCACTCCGGGCGTGTGGCTCGCGGTGACCAGTGTGTCCTTCGACATCTCGGTTCTCGAGTTGTTCTGGACGCTGTCGCGAGGCTTCACCGTGGTTGTCGCTCCCGATCGACCCGGTGCGGTTGCGGCAGCGCCCATGACGGCCACCGGTCTCGGATTCTCCCTGTTCTACTTCTCCGCCGACGAACAGGGTGAGGGGCGCGAGAAGTATCGCCTGCTCATGGAGGGCGCGCGCTTCGCCGATACCCACGGATTTGAAGCCGTGTGGACGCCGGAGCGCCATTTCCACGCGTTCGGCGGGTTGTATCCCAATCCCGTGGTGACCAGTGCGGTCATCGCCGCCATTACCACCAACGTGGGGATTCGTGCGGGCAGCTGCGTGCTGCCCTTGCATCACCCCGCCCGGGTTGCCGAAGACTGGGCGGTGGTGGACAACCTGTCGGGTGGGCGCGTGGGGGTGTCGATCGCGGCCGGTTGGCAGCCCAACGACTTCGTGTTCCGCCCGGAGGCGTACGCCGACGCGAAGCAGCACATGTTCCGCGAAATCGAGTTGGTCCAACAGCTGTGGCGCGGCGAGGCGGTCACTTTCCCCGGACCCCATGGCCCGGTGGAAGTCCGTACCCTGCCTCGGCCCGTCCAGCCGCGCCTTCCGGTATGGGTCACGACCGCCGGAAATCCCGAGACCTTTGCGCAGGCGGGTCGCGTTGGCGCCAATCTGCTCACGCACCTGCTCGGCCAGTCACTGGAGGAACTGACCCCCAAGATTGCCGCTTATCGCGAGGCGTGGCGGGCGGCGGGCCATGCCGGGGTGGGGCGCGTTACCCTGATGGTGCACACCTTCATCGGCGCCGACGACGAGCAGGTACGCGATACGGTGCGCGAGTCGATGATCGCCTACCTGCGGACGTCGGTGAGTCTCATCAAGCAGTATGCGGGCGTATTCCCCACGCTGCGGCAACGGCCCGGATCGGACGGCAGCGACGTGGATTTCTCGGCGCTGAACGACGCGGAGATGAACGCGCTGCTCGAGTTCTCGTTCGAGCGGTACTTCACCACCAGCGCGCTGTTCGGCACCGTCGAGAGCGCCATGGCCATGGTGGGGCGCATGCAGAGCTGCGACGTGGACGAAATCGCCTGCCTCGTGGACTTCGGCCTGCCCACCGACGTGGTCCTCAACCACCTCCCGCAGCTGGCGGAGTTGAAGTCACAGGCGATCCGGCGATTCCCCGGCAGCGCGCGCACCGTGGCGCCAAAGAGCGATCTGGCGACCCTCATTACTCGGCACGGTGTGACCCACTTCCAGTGCACGCCTTCCATGGCCCGTCTGATGCTCGAAACGCCGGGGCATCGGGAGGCCTTGGGGCAGCTGCAGGTGCTCTGCGTAGGTGGCGAGGCGTTGTCCGCGGTCTTGGCGAGGGATTTGTTGGCCGCAGGCCCGCGTGCCCTGTTCAACATGTACGGTCCCACCGAAACCACCGTCTGGTCCTCCGTGGGTCGCGTCGACGGCCGTGCCGGCGCCGTAGCGCTCGGCCATGCCATCGCGAATACGCAGCTGCGCATCGTCGATCCGCGATCGGGGCGCCTGCTCCCGCAGGGCATGGCTGGGGAACTGTGGATCGGCGGAGAGGGGGTGACGCGCGGCTACCTGGATCGGCCGACCCTCACCGCCGAACGATTCGTCGCCGACGCGGAAGGCACGCGTTGGTACCGTACAGGTGATCTGGTGGAGTGGCGCGACGGAGCGTTGCACTTCCTTGGACGCCTCGATCACCAGGTGAAGATTCGCGGGTATCGAATCGAACTCGGTGAAATCGAGGCCCGACTGGCCGATGACGCGGCGGTGCAGGAAGTGGTGGTGGTCGCCGACCAAGTGGCCGACGGTGATCCACGACCGGTGGCGTATCTGACGCGGCGCGAGCTGATCCCGATCGATACGGCCGCGTTGCGGCGGCGCCTGCTGCAGGTGCTCCCCGACTTCATGGTGCCCACGCGCTTCGTGGTGCTGCGCGAAATGCCGCGTACTCCGAATCTCAAGATCGATCGCGCGGCTCTGGCGAGTGCGCCGCGGGCCGATGAGGGGGGGACGGCGGACCGCGTGGCACCTCCTGTGTTCAGCATGCCCGCCGCGCGGAGCATTCCGACTCGTGCGCCCTCGGTTGCCGTGGTGGCCGAGACCGTGCGGCACCTCGAGCAGGCCATCGCCGGCATCTGGCAGGACGTGCTGCGATTGCCGGTGACGGGGATGCACGACAACTTCTTCGATCTCGGCGGACACTCCCTGCTGGTGGTACAGGTGCACCAGCGGTTGCAGGCCCATCTGGGGCAATCGTTCCCGGTCACGGACCTGTTCCGGTTTGCCACCATCAGCACCATCGCGGCGCACCTCGCGCCGCAGGCCGCGAAAACGCCGTCGCGTGTTCCGGAGCAGGCGGTCCCCGATTCTCTTCAGGACGTCGGCGACGGAGCGGCGGACGCCAGCGCTCACTCGGCCGAAGGCCGTGCCGCGCGTCGTCTGGCGCTCGCCCAGAATCGCCTTGGCCGTCGCAGCCGATGATTTCTTCACAGATGCCGGGTGTCAGCGCCCACTCTCGATGACCGATTTGACGGACGCCACGTGGCAGGGCACGGAGATTGCCATCGTGGGTGCGGCGGGGAGGTTTCCCGGTGCACGCACGCTGGATGAGTTCTGGATGCTGCTCAATGAGGGGCGCGAGGCCATTCGGCTGCTCAGCGACGAGGAGCTGGACGCGGCTGGTGTACCGGCGTCGGTACGTGCCGCATCGAATTTCGTGCCGCGCGGCGCCGTGCTCGATGACATCGGGTGGTGGGATGCGCGCTTCTGGGGATTCAGCCCGAAGGACGCGGCAATCATGGATCCCCAGCATCGGCTGTTTCTCGAGTGCGCATACGAGGCGCTGGAAAACGCCGGGATTGCTCCCGACCAGGCGCCGGGGCGCGTTGGCGTTTTCGCCGGCGTGGGCATGGGGAGTTGGTTCCAGCAGGTCCTGCTGCGCAACCGGGCGTTGTGTGACGATGTCGGGATGTTCCTGCTCCGCCACACGGGGAACGACAAGGACTTCCTGTCGACGCGGGTGTCCTACGAGCTCGATCTGCGTGGGCCGAGTGTCAACGTGCAGACCGCCTGCTCGACGTCGCTCGTCGCGATGCACATGGCCGCGCAGGCGCTGCTCGCAGGAGAGACGGACGTCGCGCTGGCCGGTGGCGTGACCATCGAGTTGCCGAACACGGCGGGGTACGTGTTCAAGGAGAACGAGATTCTCTCGCCGGACGGGCATTGCCGACCGTTCGATGCCGACTCGGCGGGCACGGTGTTCGGCAGCGGTGCCGGTGTGGTGGTGCTGCGGCGACTGCAAGATGCGCTGGCCGACGGCGATCATATCCTCGGCGTCATTCGCGGATCAGCCATCAACAACGATGGGGCGGGGAAGATCGGATATCTGGCGCCCAGTGTGGACGGACAGGCCGATGCAATTGCCGAGGCGATCGCCGTTGCCGGCGTCCCCGCGGACACGATCGACTACGTCGAGGCACACGGTACGGGCACACGGGTCGGAGACCCGATCGAGGTGGAAGCGCTGACGCAGGCGTTCCGTCGCAGCACGGACGCCACGGCGTTCTGTGGCCTCGGGTCCGTCAAGTCGAACATTGGTCATCTCGACACGGCGGCTGGCGTTGCTGGCGTGCTCAAGGTGCTGCTGTCCATGCAGCACGGGACACTGCCGCCCACTCTCCATTTCCGTACCCCCAATCCGCTCATCGATTTCGCGCGGACGCCCTTCCGCGTGGTCGCCGACCGCACCACCTGGGTTCGTCGGGGACATCCCCGGCGGGCCGGGATCAGCAGTCTCGGCGTGGGGGGAACGAACGCCCACGTGCTGCTGGAGGAGCCACCGGCCCGCGCCGCGCGTGTCGAGACGCCGCACTGGCAGCTGCTGCCATTGTCGGCCCGCAGTGCCAGTGCCTGCGACACCATGGCGATCAATCTGGCCGACCATCTTCGTGAGCACCCCGACGTGGCGTTGGCCGACGTGGCGCATACGCTGCAGATCGGCCGCGTGGCGCATCCGCACCGCGCATTCGTGCTGGCGCGCGATACCACGAGCGCTGCCGGCCATCTGGAAGATGCCGAGAGCAGCTGGCGGGGGCGTGGCGTGGCGAGCGGGCAACGGCGTACGCTGGTCTTCCAGTTTGCCGGGGGTGGCGCTCAGCATCCGGATATGGCGCGCGCGCTCTATCGCGATGATGTCGTGTTTCGCGAGGTCTTCGATGAGGCCCTGCACAGCCTCGATCGCGGAGTCGCCAACGAGCTTCGCCGTGTGCTGCTGGCGCCGTTGGCACCGAGTGATGCGGGCGACACGCTCGAGCGCCCCTCGGTGGGCTTGCCGGCACTGCTCATCACCCAGATTGCGATGGCCCGCCGGCTCATGCAGTGGGGCGTGACGCCAACCGCCATGATCGGCCACAGCATGGGCGAGTATGCGGCGGCGCATCTGGCCGGGGTGTTCTCGCTGCACGATGTGGTGCGGCTGGTGGCGCTGCGCGGTCGCTTGTTCGAGCAGGTGCAGCCGGGCGGGATGCTGTCAGTCCCGGTGGCCGCAGCCCGGCTGGCGCCGCTGTTGCCTGAAGGAGTGTCGATCGCTGCCGTGAACGCCCCCGAGTTGTGCGTCGCCTCCGGGCCGATGAGCGGGCTGGCACAGCTTGAGCAGCGCCTGACCGAAGCCGAACTCGAGTATCGCCGGGTGCGCATTGCGGTGGCGGCGCATTCCATGCTGCTCGATCCGATTCTCGACGCATTCGAACAGTTCCTGCGCACTTTGAGCTTCGGGGCACCGGAGATTCGCTTCGTGTCCAACCGCAGCGGTGACTGGATGAGCACCGCCGACGCCACGTCGCCGCGCTATTGGGTACGTCATCTGCGGGAGACGGTGAATTACACCGCTGGGCTGGACGTCATCCTGCGTGATCCCGAGGCCATCGTGCTGGAGGTGGGTCCGGGACGATCCATGACCCAACTGGTCCAGCAGCATCCGGGACGTGGCGCGGGGCATCTCGTGCTGAGCACGCAGCCGGGGACGAGCGACCGGCAGGCATCGGAACCGCTGCCAGCGTTGCTCAGTGCTGCGGGTACCCTGTGGTGCCACGGTGTGGAGGTGCGCTGGCCACTGCAGGTTGGTGAGAAGCCGGGGTGCCGCGTGCCGTTGCCAACGTATCCGTGGGAGCGGCAGCGGTACTGGATAGAAGCCGATCCCGAGCAGCGGGAGGCCGTGCCCCTGGCGGCGGCACCGCTGGCTGGTGGTGACGTTGGTGTGTCGACGGGGGACCGAACCGCCGACACGCGACAGTGGTTTCACGAGGCGACATGGGAACGGGTTCCGTTCGAGCAGGCCGTACCCGTGAAACGTCTGTGGGTGCTCGGTGACGTGCTGTCTCCGGCTGTCGAGGCCGCGGTGGCCCACGTTGCCTCCGGTGGGACGCCAGTTGTGCGCGTGCGTCATGGTGACGCCGCGCCGCTCGCCGACCTCACCGGTACGGCCACCGTGTCGCTGCCGAGTACCAGCGCCGACGCATGGGAGACGCTGCTGGCCGAGGCGGTGCGCCAGCAGGCCGCGCCTTCGCATCTGCTGCATGCGTGGGCGAGCGCGCCCGGTGTGCTGGACATGGAAGCGGCGGCGTTCGACACCCTGGCGGCATTGGGACAGGCCATGTCACGCGTCGAGTGCGGCCCGCTCGAACTGCGGGTCGTCACCCGTGGAGCGGTGGCGGTGAGCGGGGGCGATATCGAGGATCCCGCGGCGGCACTCTCGATGGGGCCAGCGCTCGGCTTGCCGGCCGAAATCGAAGGATTGCGGGCGCGGGTGATTGATCTCGACGCCGCGACGGCGCTCAACTGCTCACCGGTGCTCGTGGAGGCGCTCGCGGGCGACGTGTCCGCGACTTCATCGACTGACGTGGTGGCGTATCGGTATGGTCGCCGGTGGTCCAGAGGCTTCCGGTCGGTGCGGGCAACAGGCGAGACAACGCCGATCATTGCCCGTGACGGAGGCTGCTATGTCATTACCGGCGGTTTGGGAGGCATTGGCCTCACCCTCGCCAAGACGCTCGCCGCCGGAGCGCGTGTGCGCGTGTCTCTCTGGTCGCGTCGGGGGCTTACGGATGACAGCCCGGCCACCCGCCAGACCATTCAGGGGCTGGAGGCGTTGGGTGCGTCAGTCGAGGTGCGTCAGGTAGACTGCGCCGACCCGGCGCAGGTGCGTGACGCCATGCAGGCGGTGATCGCGACATGGGGCGCCGTTCACGGCGTCATCCACGCGGCCGGTGTGCTTGCCGACGGACTGCTGGCACTCAAGAATGATGCCGACATGAAGGCGATCATGGCGCCGAAAGTACGCGCCGTGCCGCCGCTTGCCGAGGCGTTTGCGGCGCAGCCCGAGACGACGCCGCGCGACTTCTTCCTTTGCTGCAGCTCCGTGAGCGCCATGGCCGGACTTCCCGGTCAGGTGGACTACGCCGCCGCCAACGCGTATCTCGATGCGTGGTGCGCCCGCGAGGCCGCGCATGTCACGTGGCCGGTGATCTCCCTCGCTTGGAGTGCCTGGCGCGACACTGGCATGGTGGCGCGCTCGCGCGGCGCCGGACCCGTATCCGTGTCTCATCCGCTTCTTGGCCGCACGCTGCGCTCCGGCGCCGACGCGCTCTTCGCTGTGGAACTCGATCCGGCGCAGCACTGGATCATGGCCGAGCATCGCCTCGCGAACGGCACATCCCTGATCCCCGGAACGGGATATCTGGAGATCGCCCGCGCGGCACTCGCCTCCTGGAGTGCCGGTCGCGTGCTCGAGCTTCGTGATGTCGCCTTCTTTGCCCCGTTCGTGTTGCCGGATGACGCGCCGCGTGAGTTGCGGGTGGCGATCGACGCCCGCGACGACCGGGCGCAGTTCGTGATCGCCGGCCGCGTGGAGCCGGGTGAGGATGGCGGTCAGTGGGAGGAGCACGTCATGGGGAGTGCGCGGTGCTTCCCGGCAGAGGACCACCGGGCGCCGTTCGATGTCGAGGCGTTACGCCGGAACGGCGCGCTGCAACCGCGCCCGGTGGCCTATGATCCGCACCTTCAGTTCGGCCCCCGGTGGCACAATGTGCAGTCGCTGTCCGTGGGCCACGGGCAGGCGCTGCTCGAGCTCGCCTTGCCAGCCCCGTACACCGCGGACTTGCGCGACTATCTGCTGCATCCGGCGCTGATGGACATGGCCACGGCCGGGGCGCAGTGCCTGATTGACGGGTTCGACGCTGCGCGCGATTTCTTCGTGCCGTTGTCCTATGGCGCGATCCGCTGCCACGGTCCGCTCACTGCGCGCCTGTGGAGCCATGTCACGCTCCGCACCGACGCCAGCGCCGATCCGGATCTGGCCTCGTTCGACGTGCTGGTGGCCGATGCCGACGGTCGCGTGCTGGTGGAGATCAGCGACTTCCTCATGACGCGCGTGCGCGATCAGGCGCAGCTCATGGCGCCCGACTCCACGCGCCGCCGACGTCGGCGCAGTGCTCTTGATCTCGACCGCGAGGTCGCGGCAGCGCCCGAGGCGGACGAACCGTCGTGGTACGCGGAGGCCATCGCGCCGCGAGAGGGAGGCGAGGCCTTCCTGCGTGGCGTTTCGCTGGGGGCCGTGTATCCGCACCTGTTGGTTTCCCCCTTCCCGATCGAGGGGCTGCTGCAGCGGCTGCGCGAAGCCCCTGCGCGTCGCGCGCCGCGTGCGGTGACGCCGGTGTCGGCGCCGCAGGTGCCCGTGGAGCGTATCGAAGCAACGCTGGCGGAGCATCCGGCTGTGGCGCAGCAGGCCGTCGTGTCGCGCGTCGATCGCACCGGCAGCGTGCGGCTCGTCGCGTACGTGCAGCTGTCGGCAGGGGCCCGTGCGACCGTTTCCGAGTTGCGCCGTGCGCTCAAGAAATCGTTGCCGCCACACTTGGTGCCGTCGATGTTCCTGCTGCTCGACGCCATGCCCTCGGGTAGCGACGGGACGGTTCGGCGCGAGGCACTCCCCGATCCCTTCGGTGCCGACGACGAGGTCGTGCCGCCACGGACCGATATGGAGCAGGCCATTGCCGCCGTCTGGCGCGATGTGCTTGGCGTCGAGCAGATCAGTGTCTACGACAACTTCTTCGACATTGGCGGACACTCGCTGCTTGCCGTACGCGCCATCACGCGCCTCGAGCGCGCGGTGGGGGTCCGGCTGAATCAGGCCAACATGGTGCTGCAGACGCTCGAACAGCTCGCGGCGGAATGTGCCCGTCGCGCCGAGGGGGTACCCGCATGAACGCGCTCTTCTTCGGTTCCTCCGATACCCCGTTGTACGGCGTGTACCACCCTCCCAAGGCGCGCTCCGGCCGCCGCACGGGCATTGTGCTGTGCGCGCCGTTCGGGCAGGAGTACATGCGGTCGCACCGCGCCTTCCGCCAGCTGGCACTGATGCTGGCCAAGGCCGGGTATCACGTCTTTCGCTTCGACTACCGGGGCACGGGGGATTCGTGGGGCGAGGGCGATGCCTTCACGCTGCGCGGAGCGGTTGACGATACCCTGCTGGCCATGGAAGAATTGCGGGACACTGCGGATGTCTCGGAGATCGCGCTGGTGGGGCTTCGACTGGGGGCCACGGTGGCCGCGCTCGCGGCGCAGGAGGCCGAAGACCTGTCGCACCTCATTCTGTGGGATCCCATCGTCGACGGGCCATCGTACGCCGATGCCTTGGCGGGATCGGTGCACGATCGCACTGTCGGCGGCGCAGCGCAGACGCTGACTCGCAGCACCCCGGCGGGTATCGTGCACGCCATGGGATTTCCCGTGGGGGCGGCCCTCCGTGACGAGTTGCAGTCCCTGCGGACACCGGGGCCGCTTCGCCACGGCGGGCAGACGCTGGTGGTGCTCCCCGACGAGGGCGACATGGCCGCTGACGCACTGGGACTGGAGTCTGGCGATGGCACGGCGTCGACCGAACGCGCTGTGGTGCCCGTTTCCGGGCGGTGGGACGAAGTGGATAATTGGGGGTCGGCGATGATTCCCCAGAACGCGATCCGGTTCCTGGTGGACTGGATCCAGAACCGGGCACGATGACGATGGTCGAGCAGGTAGTGCGGTTTGGCACGGCGGCAGCATTGAATGGCATCCTGACCGAACCGGGTGACGGTCGGGAGGTGCCGGTCGCCGCGCCGGTGATCCTTCTCAACTCCGGTATTCTGCACAAGGTGGGAGCGTGCCGGCTCTACGTGACGCTGGCGCGTCAGCTGGCGGCCGCGGGCGTACCGACCTTGCGCTTTGACCTGAGCGGCCTGGGCGACAGCGATGTGCGTCGTGATGCGCTCGGCTTCGAGGAGAGCGCGGTGGCGGAAACGCGCGAAGCCATGGATCACCTGACCACGGTACGCGGGTGGGACAGCTTTCAGCTCGCCGGTCTCTGCTCGGGGGCTGACGTGGCACACATGACGGCGGTGGTCGATGCGCGCGTGGTGGCGATGGCCTCCATCGACGCGCGCACGCATCTCACGCCGGGCTTCTGGTGGCACAACTACGCACCCAAGCTGTTGGCGCCCGGGACATGGCCCGAACTCATTCGCCGACGCCTGGCGCGGCGGGCTGCGGCGGCGGCGAGTGAGGTGCTGCCGGATGAGGAGGCCTTCGAGCTGCCCACCTATGTGCGGGAGATCCCGCCGCGCGATGCGTTGGCCGCCGATCTCCGCGTCCTCGCCAAGCGGCGGGTGCAGCTGCTATACGTGTTCACCGACGGACTGGGCTTCTACAATCACGAGGGCCAGCACCGGCGCGCGTTCCGGGATGTGCCCTTCGGCAGCTGCCTGCGGGAATGTCACCTGCGCGGGGCCGATCACATCCTCACCGATCCGTCGCATCAGCGTCGGGCGATCGATCTGCATCTCGAATGGGCGCGGCGCACGCCGCTCAAGGCCGCGGTGCCGGCGTTGGAGCAGGTGAACGTCTGACGTCGGCCGGTGCGCGCGCTGTCAGCGGCCGAACAGGATGCGCCGCACGGCGAACGCCGGTTCCTTACCAATCGTGAAGCGCGGTACGGCGTGCCGCTGGCCGGTGTGACTGCCGGGAAGCAGCGCGCCGCTCAGGGTGGTGATGGCGCCCGCCACGTCGCAGCCGTCGAGGATGCGCATTTCGCGCGGTCCGAAGTCCGCCTGCGTGCCGTTCGGATAGCAGAACACCCGCGACGGCTGGACGAACGCGGCGCGCACCCGGCTGATGGATTCCTCGATTTGCCAGCGCGCTTCGGTATCGCTGCAGGTGGCGAGAACTGGATGTGTCATCGTGTGTGCGCCGAACTGCACCAATGGCGACTCGGCCGCGCGCAGCGCGTCGAACGAGGCGAGCGTAAACTCGTCGGGCGGTGCCGCGGGCAACTCGATGTCGAGGGCCAGCGCGAGTTGCTGGACGGCATGCGTCCGCTGGTCGTGGCTAATCGCCTTCAGCCCTTCGCGGAGCCGGTTGAGTGCCTCCGTCCCTTCCGCTGACGACAGCGGAGGCACATGGAATGTGATTCCCGAGATCTCAAGGGTTACGCTGCGACGGGCACGCGACGCAAGATACCAGAGCTTGTCCCACCAGAACCAGTCGTTCTGTTCCACGAGTCCCGGGCACACAAAGCCCGTCACCGGGGCATCGAACTCCAGAAAGACAGGCAGGCAAATGGACGTGAAGTCCCAGTAGCAGTCGTCGACGGAAAAGGCGACGAAGGGACGGCTGCGGCGAGCCGGTGATTGCCCGATGGCGATCCGGACGGCCTCGTCCACGGAGACGATGTCGATGTCCACGCGTCGCACGGCATCGAGAATCGCGCGCAGTTCCTCGACGCGGTGTCCGGCTTCCTGCCCGGGGAAGCAGTCGAAGCGGTGCAGGAAGAAAATGGCGCCGCGAGCGCCCGCGACCGAGGCGATCGCTCGGCCTGCCAGCGATGAGGCGAACACTCCTTCAGCAAGAAAACGGACCAGCGGTAGCCGCATGGTGAGGGACGTTACCTGGAAACCCGCGCACGTCCAGCGGTGCGCGCCATGGCCCGCGTCGCGCGTGACGCGTTATGCAAGGACGTCCACCGCGAGTTCGGCCTTGCCGAACGGTGCCGAGACCTGAACACCCTGCACTGCGTCGCGCACACCGGCCAGCATCTCTCGGGCTATGGCGATCCCCTCCGCGACTGCATGCTCCTTGCTCACGGCACTCGCGCGGCGCATGCGATCGAGCACGGCGTCGGGCACGGTGACCCCCGGCACCTCGTTGGCCAGGAACTCGGCGTTGCGCGCGCTCACGAGGGGCCAGATGCCGGCGATCACCGGAATGCGCAGCCCCTCGACGCGGCGCAGGAACGCCTCGAGCTGCGCGGGATCGAACACCGGTTGGGTAATCGCATACTCCGCACCGGCTTCCACTTTCCAGTGGAAACGGCGCAGCTCGTGCTCCGGATCGATGGCGGCGGGATTGACCCCCACGCCGATCACGAACCGGGTGGGTTCGCCAATGGGATTGCGTCCCGGGTCGAGGCCGCGGTTCAACTGGCTCACCAGGTTGGTGAGGCCGATGGCGTCGATGTCGAAGACCGCCGTCGCATCGGGATACGGTCCCATCTTTGGCGGGTCGCCGGTGACGAGTAACAGGTTCCGCAGGCCGAGGGCCGAGGCCCCCAGCAGGTCGCTCAACATGCCGAGCAGGTTGCGGTCTCGACAGGCATAGTGGGTGACGGCCTCGATCCCGTGCCGTTCGATGATGAGACTGGTGGCAATGGCGCCCATGCGGCTCTGGGCGCGCGGACCATCCGGAACGTTGATGGCGTCAACGCCCGCGCGGGCCAGTGCCTGTGCGTCCAATTCCAGCTTGGCGGTATCCACCCCGCGCGGCGGAACAATCTCCACACTGGTGACAAAGGTCCCCGCCGCCAGCTTGCCCCCCAGGTGCGAGCGTTCCGCGAGCGGCACCGGCGAACGGCCGACCACCCCGGCCGTCGAACCGGTGTCGTGGGCCGGGGAGCCGACGGTCACTCGGGACCGCGGCGCCAGAGGGCGCACGCCCTCGACCATGGCCTTGATGTGCTCGGGGGTGGTGCCGCAGCAGCCGCCGACAATCTTCGCGCCCGCCTGAATGAGGTGACGCGCATAGGTCGCCATGTACTCCGGGCTGGCCATGTACATGCTGCGCCCCCCCACCTCACGCGGCATGCCGGCATTCGGCTGCGCGCTCAACTTCCTGCTCGTGACGGTGGCCATGCGTTCGATGGCCTCGAGGATCGTCTGCGGGCCAACCGAGCAGTTCAGCCCGATCACATCCACGCCCCATTTGTCGAGCACGCGCGCCACGTCTTCCGGTGAGGCTCCGTAGGCCGTACGCAACTCGGGACCCACCGTGGCCTGCGCAATGACAGGCATCGCCGCGTTGACGTCCCGGGCGGCACGAATCGCCTGTTCGAGCTCCTCGAGATCCGCAAAGGTCTCCAACACGAAACAGTCGGCGCTGCCGTCGGCGAGCGCCTGCATCTGCTCGCGGAACATGGCACGCGCCTCGTCACGACTTGTGGGGCCGTAGGGCTCGAGCCGCACCCCCAACGGACCAACGGCACCTGCCACCAGACGCTCCGCGCCTGCCGCCTCACGCGCCACGATGGCTGCCCGCCGGTTGATGTCCGCCACCTGCGATTCGAGGCCGTAGTGCGTGAGCTTGGCACGATTGGCGCCGAACGTGTTGGTCTCGATGACCTCGGCGCCGGCCTTCACATATGCCGCGTGCACCTCGCGGACCATGTCCGGGGCACGCAGCACGAGTTCATCGTAGCACTGATTGATGAACACGCCCTTGGCATAGAGCATTGTCCCCATGGCGCCATCGAACACGATGACCTCTTTGGGGTCCAGCAGACGGGCGACGAGCGCGGCCCGCGCGGAAGGCGCGGAAGGTGCCGGCGAGGCGGCGGATACAGTCGAGAGTGGGCTGGACATGGCTGGAGGAAACATAGTCGGCCCCCGCTTACGCGTCGCCGGCCGCCACGGTGGAATACGCATCCACATACCGGGCCGACATGCGCTGTGCTTCGAACTCTTCGAGGAAGCGACGGCGCGCGCTGGTGGCGAACCGCTCGCGCAGCGACACGTCCAGCAGAAGTCGTTCGAGGGCCCTCGTCAAATCGGTCTCGTCCGTGGGATCGATGAGGAGCGCGTCCTCCTCGTGCCGGATGATGTCGGGGATCCCCCCCACGCGTGACGCCACGATCGCGCACCCCGCCGCCATGGCCTCGAGGAGCGCCATGGGGGCTCCTTCGCTCGCGGAGGGCATGGCGAAGATCGAGGCGCCCGCGAGAAACGGGGTCACCTCATCGACGAACCCCACAAACTGGACATGCGCGGACACGCCCAGCTCGTCGGCGAGGCGTTCCAGCTCTGGACGCAGTGGGCCATCACCGACGATTTGCAGCGTGCAGGGGTGTCCCTGTCGAACGAGCGCGGCAACGGAGTGGATGGCGGCGGCAAAGCGCTTGACGGCCACCAGGCGGCCGACCGCCACGATGCGCGCGGGGTCACGTTCGCCGCGCGGATCTGCTGACACCACGGCAAAACGATCCACGATGCCATTCTGAATGATGGCAAGCCGATCGCGCGCAACGCCCCGCTGCTGCAGATCGCGCAGCACGCCCGTCGAGACCGCGATGACCCGTTCGAACGACTTGCAGAACGTCGTCTCCGCCAGCATCGCGGCGCGCATATCCTTGGACGACGCGGATTCGCTGTGTACCGTCGCCAGGACCGGCCGGCGCCAGAGCAGGCGGGCGAGCCCCACCGCCGTCGCGGCCTTGTATCCATGCACGTGCACGACGTGCGGATCACACGCCCGCAGCGTGGCGACGACTCGGCGCAGCGGCCCGAGGCCCACGAACCGCGTAATGGGCACGAAGTGGACGGGAATACCCTGCTCGCGCAAGAGCCGCCCCAGCGCGCCCCCCTCGTCTTCTTCTCGGCACAACGCCAGAAAGGTGACGTCGACGCCGCGAGTCCGCAGCGCCGGCAGCAGTGCCAGCAGCATGCGCTCGATACCGTACAACCCGCCGCTCTGGTTCACCACCACGACCCGCATGGGTTCACTCACGCCCTGCACCCTCCGTCGAAATCCGAGCCCGAGCGCCTGGTGTGCGCCGCCCATGCCCGACGTTCGGGTGCTCGAATGCCCCCGATGTGAATAACTTACCAACATGTCGAACACTGCCGCTGCCGTCCCACCGAATCGCATGGCGCTCCTGCGCCGTCGTGCCGCTTTCGAGGCCGCGCTTGCCTCACGCATCCTCGTGCTCGATGGGGCCATGGGCACCATGCTGCAGCGTCACCGGCTCACCGAAGAGGATTATCGGGGCCTCGGCACAACAGACCGCTTCGCCGAGTGGCCGCGCGACGTGAAGGGCAACAACGACCTGCTGGTTCTGACCCAGCCGGAGCTGGTTGCGCGCGTCCACCGGGAGTACCTGGAGGCCGGGGCCGACATGCTCGAAACCAACACCTTCAATGCCAACGCCATCTCCATGGCCGATTACGGGATGGAGGCGCTGAGCTACGAGCTGAACGTGGCGGGTGCCTCGTTGGCGCGGCGCGTCTGCGACGAGGTCGAGCGGCAGGATCCCACCCGCCCGCGGTGGGTGGCCGGCGTGCTGGGCCCCACCAATCGTACGGCGTCCATTTCCCCCGAGGTGGAGAACCCGGGGGCGCGCAACGTGACGTTCGACGACTTGGTGGCCGCCTACCTCGAGGCGACGCGTGGGCTGGTCGACGGCGGCGCCGACATCCTCATGGTGGAAACCATCTTCGACACGCTGAACGCCAAGGCGGCGCTCTTCGCGATCGAGACTTTCTTCGAGCAGTCGGGGATGACGATGCCGGTGATGATCTCCGGCACCATCACCGATGCGTCCGGGCGCACGCTGTCCGGGCAAACCGCCGAAGCGTTCTGGGCCTCCATGGCGCACGTGCGTCCGGTCTCCATCGGCCTCAACTGCGCGCTTGGCGCCGCGCAGCTCCGCGGCTATGTGCAGGAGCTCAGCCGCATCGCGGACTGCCACATCTCCGCCCACCCCAACGCGGGGCTCCCGAACGCGTTCGGCGGCTACGACGAAACGCCGGCGATGATGGCCGAGCACATTGCCGAGTGGGCGCGGAGCGGGCTGCTGAACATCGTGGGCGGCTGTTGCGGGACCAGCCCGGAGTTCATCGCCGCCATTGCCAAGGCCGTCGAGGGAGTGCCCCCGCGCCAGGTGCCGCCGGTGGAGCCGCTGCTCCGCCTCAGCGGGCTCGAGCCATTCACCGTGGGCCCCACCACGAACTTTGTGAACGTGGGTGAGCGCACCAACGTGACCGGCTCGGCCCGCTTCGCCAAGCTCATTCTCGAGGGCAACTACACCGAGGCGCTGGCCGTGGCGCGCCAGCAGGTGGAGAACGGCGCGCAGCTGATCGACGTGAACATGGACGAAGGATTGCTCGATGCGCAGCACGCCATGGTCACGTTCCTCAACCTCGTGGCCAGCGAGCCCGACATCTCCCGCGTGCCCATCATGGTCGACTCCAGCAAGTGGAGCGTCATTGAGGCCGGACTCCAGTGCCTGCAGGGCAAGGGTATCGTGAACTCCATCTCCCTCAAGGAGGGAGAAGCGGAGTTTCTGCGTCAGGCGCGCCTCGTCCGCCACTACGGCGCCGCGGTCATCGTGATGGCCTTCGACGAGCAGGGGCAGGCCGACACGGTGGAGCGCAAGGTGGAGATCTGCACGCGCGCCTACCACCTGCTCACCCAGCAGGTCGGGTTCCCGCCGCAGGACATCATCTTCGATCCCAACATCTTCGCAATCGGCACCGGCATCGAGGAGCACGCCGGCTACGCTGTGGCGTACTTCGAGGCCACACGGCAGATCAAGGCGACCCTCCCGCACGCCAAGATCAGCGGCGGTGTGAGCAACGTGAGCTTCTCCTTTCGCGGCAACACCCCGCTGCGCGAGGCCATTCACGCGGTGTTCCTGTACCACGGCATTCGCGCCGGCATGGACATGGGCATCGTGAATGCCGGTGCGCTCGTGCCGTACGAAGACATCCCGCTCGAACTGCGTGATCGCGTGGAGGATCTGGTCCTCAACCGTCGCCCCGACGCCACCGAGCGCATCATGGAGGTGGCGGAACAGCTGCGAGGCACAGGGAAAAGCGGAGGCGCTGAGGAAGCGGCGTGGCGTTCTCTCCCGGTTCTGGTACATGGGATTGACGCGCACGTCGTGGCCGACACCGAAGAGGCGCGTCAGACGGTGGCGCATCCCATCGAAGTGATCGAAGGGCCACTCATGCGAGGCATGAACGTGGTGGGTGACCTGTTCGGTGCGGGCAAGCTGTTCCTGCCGCAAGTGGTGAAGAGCGCGCGCGTGATGAAGAAGGCCGTGGCGCATCTCATCCCCTACATCGAGCAGCGCAAGACGGCCGACACCAAGCCCAACGGGCGCGTGCTCATGGCCACGGTGAAGGGCGATGTGCACGACATCGGCAAGAACATCGTGGGCGTGGTGCTGCAGTGCAACGGCTACGAGGTGGTGGACATGGGAGTCATGCAACCTTGCGCGGCCATTCTCGACAAGGCGCGTGAGGTGAACGCCGACGTGATCGGCTTGAGTGGTCTCATCACGCCCAGCCTTGAGGAGATGAGCTTCCTGGCCAGTGAAATGGAGCGGCAGGGATTCACCATTCCGTTGCTCATTGGCGGGGCCACCACCAGCAAGGCGCACACGGCGCTCAAGATCGAGCCGGCGTACAGTGGGCCGGTGGTGCATGTGCTGGATGCGTCGCGCGCCGTCGGCGTGACCAGCAACCTGCTAAGCGACGAGCGGCGCGAAGCGTACGTGGCGGAGGTGCGACGGGACTACGCCGCCATCCGCGACGCGCGGAGCGCCCGCGGTGGCGCGGAGCGTCTGGTGTCACTGGCAGACGCGCGCGCCAACCGGGCGCGCATCGACCTGTCCGTCCCGGTGCCCGTCCCCACGTTCACCGGCGCACGTACGCTGGCGCCATATCCGCTTGACGATCTCGTGTCGTTCATCGACTGGACGCCGTTCTTCCAGACGTGGGAGCTGGCAGGCCACTACCCGGAGATCCTCGACGATCCGGTGGTGGGGCCCTCGGCGCGCACGCTGTTCGCCGACGCCCAGGCCATGCTCCATCGCCTGGTGACCGACGGCCGAATCGAAGCGCGCGCGGCGTTCGGCTTCTGGCCGGCCCATGCCGTCGGCGACGATATCACGCTGTACACCGACGCCACCGCCACCGAACCGCTGGCCACGCTGCATATGCTGCGCCAACAGCTCGACAAGAAGGGCGATGGACGGCCGAACTTCTGCCTGGCCGATTTCGTGGCGCCCGCGGAGAGCGGTGTCGTCGACTACGTCGGGGCGTTTGCCGTGACCACCGGGCACGGGGTGGAGGCGCTGGCGGCGGAGTATCGCGCGGCGCACGATGACTACGGGGCAATCCTGGTACAGGCGCTGGCCGATCGCCTGGCCGAAGCGTTCGCGGAACGGTTGCACCAGCGCGTCCGCACGGAGTTCTGGGGCTATGCGGCCGGGGAGGCCCTCACCAACGAGGGGCTCATCAAGGAGAGTTACCAGGGGATACGTCCCGCGCCGGGCTATCCCGCGTGTCCCGATCATGCGGAAAAGGGCACCCTGTTCACGCTCCTGGATGTACCGGCGCGCGCCGGCATGACGCTCACGGAGAGCTTCGCGATGTTTCCGGCGGCCAGTGTGAGCGGCTGGTACTTCTGGCGGCCCGAGAGTCGCTATTTCGGTGTCGGCCCGATGGCTGAGGACCAGCAGCGGGACTACCGGGAGCGCACCACGCGTGGGCGCGCCCTCGCGGCCGTCAACGCGCCGATGACGGCAACGTGAACGCGATCACGCGATCGGAGCGCCCCGAGAAGCCCTTGTAGGCGCCGCCTGTTGCGACCACCACCACGTACTGCGTGCCGTTCACGTCGTAGACCGTGGGCATGGTGGAACCGGCGGCGGGCAACCGGTACGCCCACAGCTCGGCGCCGCTGGCGGCCTCGAAGGCCCGGACCATGTTGTCGGTCGTGCCCGTCGCAAAGAGCAGCCCGCCGGCCGTCGCCGTTACACCGCCGATGTTCTGCAACCCCAGCACCGGCTTGCCGTCAGGGCGAACGCCGTCCAGGCGTCCGAACGGGACCTGCCACAGCTTGCGTCCGCTGTTGAGGTCCAGCGCCGTCAGCTGCCCCCACGGTGGCCGACTGGCCGGGTGTCCCCGATCGTCGAGCACCAGCTGCCAGAACGCGCTCAGGGACAGGGAACGCTGCCGGTCGGCGCGTTGGTCGAGCGTCGCGAAGTAGTCGTACAGCTGCTGCAGGTTCGTGGCCGTGACCGCCGGGCGCTTGCCGGCCCGTTCGTGGCGCGCGGCGAAGTCGGCGGGCGACTCCAGTTGATCGCGGCGACGAAGGAAGGTGATACCGACGAGCGAGGGGACGTAGGCGTCGCCCGCGCCCTCCCACTCGTACGAACCACTGCGGCTTGCACCGTGGCACGAGGCGCAGGTGGACTGGTACAGGGTGTTCCCCGGAAGGTCTGCGCCGGACTTGCTGGTCGCTTTCACGTCCGCGTATTGGACACGAATCACCCACGGGACCTGCGTGGACGGGACATACAGAATGCCCTTGCGCGGATCCACAGCACCCCCCGGCCACTCGGCGCCACCGTGCACGCCGTAGAACGCGATCTTGCCGCCAATGACTGGTGGTTCGAAGAAACCGAAGCGAGCATCCCGCAGCTTGTCTTCGGCGGTCCGCCGCGCGCTTTCCGAGATGTCCGTGATCTGGTCGCGGGTGAACTCGTCGCGCGAAAAGGGCTCGGGCAGCGTGAACACCGGCTGGTACGCGGCCGTCTGCTCGCCGGGAATGGACGACGTGGGGGTTCGTCGACGCTGGTAACCAAAGATGGGGCGGCCGCCATCGCGATCGAGCAGCAGGGTGTTGCCACGCTTGGTGAGGACGGCCACCACGTCGACTGTTCGCCCTTCGCGCGTGATGGTGGTCAGCACGGGGGCGGCCGGAAGGTCGAGATCCCACAGGTCGTGTTCGACTTCCTGAAAGCTCCAGCGCACCGCTCCGGTCTTCGTGTCGATGGCGACCACGCTGCACGAGTAATCGTTCTTGCCCGGTCGACTGGACCCGATCATGGCCGGTCGGGGGTTGCCCGTGGAGACGTACGCGATCCCGCGCTGCACATCGGCCGATATGCCTCCCCAGGGGGCCGCGCCTTTCAATGCGGCAGGCTGTCCGCCGGGCTTCGACAGAAGGGACCGCGACCAGAGGCGAGCGCCCGTGCGCAGATCGTATGCTTCCACCGCCGGCTCGAGGGTGGCCACCACCAGACGATCACCGACGATGACGGGGGCGATCAGCGAGGCATTGGTGCCCACCACGCCTTCGGTGCCGAACTCCTTGATCACCGTGCCATCGGCGGCACGGACCGCGTACACCCCGCGGCTGGTGGGCACGAACAGCCGTGACGCGGTGAAGTCCGGATTGGGTTCCCACACCAGGCCGCGTTTGGCCGCCGGTGCCGGCAGCGGCGTGCGCCACAGCTCCTTGCCGGTCGCGGCATGGACGGCCACGAGGTCCCCTTCGACGCTGGTCAGGAAAAGGTGCGTGCCGACGACCACCGGATTGGTCTGCACGGTAGGGCCCGTCTTGGTGGAGTCGCCAACGTCGGTGCCCAGGGAGTAGCTCCACGCCACTTGGAGCTGTCGCACGTTGCGCACCGTGATCTGATCGAGCGCGGAGTACTTCGTGGACTGGGCGTCCGCGCCGCTCCGATACCAGCCACGCTCCACCGGTTCCGGTGCGGTACTTGGCGGCAGCTGCGCCACATCGACGCCCGGTACATCGACGAATTCCGGCAGGGCGTTACGGGCAGCGGCGTCTTCCCGGGGCGGCATGCCCGCGGAATCCGCCAGCGAGTACGTCAACGTCCCAACGACGGTCGGAATGAAATCCTTGGGTACCGTCAGGGCTTCACCGACCACCGCCGTGAGCCCGCCGCGCCGGACGCGGTCCCACGCTTTGGCCAGCGTACGACGCACACCCAGCTCACGCGCCTTCTGCACGAGATCGGGGCGCGCAATCCACGCGGTGGGAACGGCGACCGCGGCGATAACCGCCGCAGGCATTACGGTGCGTCGAAGAAGGCGTCGGGGCATTGCTCAAGAAACGGGCAGGCACCGGCATCCCGCGGCGTATGCCGGCAGTATGGGCGCGGACTCGGGGCACCAATCACCCATAATACGGTTCAGGCTGGCAAGGGTCACCAGTGCGTGCGTGCCTGCGCGAGAATCTGCGCCGGGATCGCAGGCTTCCGATGTGAGGAAAGAGGCCAGAATTGTGATGTAGGTAACGCGGATTCGCCCAATCTGTCACATCGAAAGACATACGTGTTTTGGGTCACTGAAACACGGTTACTGCGGACATATCCATATCGTCGCTCAAGCGAGTCGGACTTCAGGCCGCGGCTGTGTGAAGATGCACACCATGACCCGACTCATCGACGAAACGGCATACCCGCCGAAAGGCGGGGACGCAAAGCCTCGGGGCTGTCGCGACGAAGGTCGCCAGGCCGGCTGGGCTACCGAATCCGGGAACGGATCAGGAGAAGTCTGTGCACATCCGCTACGCGCGTCTGACCGGCGCCCTCGCCACCATCCTACTCATCTCGGCCTGTGCCGACGATCGAGTCCGCAGCGAACTCGTTACCGGGATTCCCACAGGGTCCCTGCTGACCGCCCGAACCGGTAGCGCCGTGACCCTGCGCGTCCGGGACTCGGTCCAGTTGACGACGGTCAATCTCAAGCGGTCCGTTCGTTGGAGCAGCAGCAATCCGGGAGTGGCAGGTGTATCGCGAAACGGCATGGTTGTCGGGCTGACGGGAGGAACGGCCACCATCACGGCGTCGGGGGGGAATGGGGTTGAACGAACCACCGTTTCGGTGACCAGTACGACCCCCACGGTGACGAGCCTTACGCTCAGCCCCGAGGCCGTTCAGCTTTCCACTGGCCGCACGCAACAGTTTACCGTGTCCGCGCGCTGGTCGGATGGCAGCGCGGTGGTGCCACCTGTGACGTATTCAGCAACTGGAGGGACCATTACTTCATCTGGATTGTATACGGCCGGAAGCCTCGCCGGCACGTTCATGGTGGTGGCCACCTGCGCCTGCGGCGTGGCGGACACGTCGGCCGTCGCCGTGCAAGTGGCCGCACCAGCGCCGACCGTCACAGCCCTCCGGATTTCGCCGAAGGATGTATCGGTGTCGCCGAATGCAACGGTACAGCTCTCCACCACGGCCAGCTGGTCGAACGGTGCCACGACGCTTCCTCCCATCAGTTATGCCGCCCTCGACGGCGGCACGGTGAACGCCACGACCGGTGCGTTCGTGGCACCGGCCACAGCCGGTCGTTTCCGCGTGGTCGTGAGCAGCACGGCGACGCCGGTGCGTGACACCGCGAACATCACGGTGGCGGCCCCGCAACTGGTCACGCTGCGCATCGCGCCGCGCACCAGCTCGGTGGCTGGCGGCGCGTCGGTGCAGTTCTCCGCGACTGCGTCGTGGTCCACCGGTGCCACCACGTTGCCGCCTTTGACCTACACGGCGCCCGACGGCGGCACCGTCAATGCCAGCACGGGACTCTGGGTCGCCCCGGCCACGAGCGGGTCGTTCCGCGTAATCGTGGCGCACACCGGCGGATCGCTGCGCGATACGGCCACGGTTACCGTGACGGGAACAACACCGCCGCCTCCCCCGGTCCCCACCGCCTTCACCCCGAACCTGCCCAGTGGCATGCGGATGGTGGGTGACTCCGAATTCGACAACCAGAATGTTCCGGGTATCGAAATAATCAACTGGGACCGCAACACGGTGCAGTCTCCAACGACACACGGTGTGGCATTGATGAACGTGGACGGGCGCTCCGTGGTGCGGGCATGGTTCCCGGAGCGGCACGCGGGGAACGGCGTAGGGCCGATGACGATCACGACGGGCGAAATGAATGCACGGTCGCACTACATGTCGGTGCGTCTGCGCTACAGTGCGAACTACCAGTTCCATACGAACACCGAAAAGCTGCTCTACCCGGTCCTTGTGGCGCCAGGGGCGGGAGCGCCGCTGCTCAACATCGGGCGCAACGGCGAACTCGCTGGATTCAGCGGCCCCATGAACGGGCCGGTTGCACCGCTTGTCACCGCGCTCTCACCGGCCGGCGTCATTCCGATCGGCCGGTGGTTCCACATCGAATACTACACGCGCCTCAACAGCCCGGGCCAATCGGATGGCGAGCAGCGCGTGTGGGTGGACGGGCGTTTGGTACTCGACCGTCGGAACGTGAGTTTCGTGGTCCACGGCTCGCAGGTGCTGTTCCTGCGTGGGCGCCTCGACTTTACACGCGGCGGCGGCCCCTCCTCGGTTCTCACGCCGCTCGGCGGGCAGTGGGTAGACGTGGACCGCCTCGCGTTCTACGCGGGGAATTGACGGAACGTCGCTGCGCAGGGAACGCAAAGGGCCGCCACGATGACGTGGCGGCCCTTCGTTGTTGCCGGCGTTCCAGCGAGACACCGACCTTCTGCTCGATGAATGATCGAGATGCGGACGTGCGCAGCGACCGAGTTACTTGTCGCTGCCCCGACAGAGGAGGGGGAGCAGCGCCCGGGCGGTCTCGCCGGCAACGGCAGCGGCGCCCGAATCATTGAAATGCCCGAAGTCGCGGAAGGCCGAGGGACCGAGGGTACGCAACCGCGCTCGAGGATCCACGAGCATGATGCCTGAATCGGCCGCCACCGTGCGGGTGCGCTCCGCCGCTGCCGCGTCGAAGCGCACGATGGCCGTGCCGGTGTACTCCGGATAGAAGCGCTCCCACGCCGTGAGCATGCGGCGGGCATCCAGCGACGTGGTATCGGTAAACCGATTGGCGTGCACCAGTAGGACCGGCGTCGTACCGGTACCGCGCACGGTACCCACCAGGACGCGCAAATCCCGTTCGAAGGCGTCGAGACGATCCTGGTCCACCGTCGTGCGCGCCGTGATGGCGTCGGCCTTTCGCGCCCGTGCCGTCATGAGCGTCCGGCCCAGGTCGAGCAGCGGTTCGGGGACGCCGCGCTTGCTGGCATCCCGGAAGCGCGGCAAGGCCCGTGAGCGCCACGGAGACAGGGGCTCGATGGCTCCTGGGAGCGGCTCCGCCGCCGTCGGCAGTGGCGACGCGAGATACTGCATGGGGGTCGGGTAGTAGATCCACACCGCCGGCGCATGCGGTTGCAGCCGTCGCACGAAGTCCTGCCGTACCGTGGGCAGCGACATCCCCGCGAACGCCGCGTTCAGCACGCGCACCGGGCGCGCGCACTGGTGCAGGCTGTCCTGCAGTTGTTGCGGCCAGTCGCGACCGGGTGACTCGTACAACCCGAACGTTTCCGAGGCCCCCGCGGCAAATACCAGCGACCCGTTGCGCGTGGCCGGATCGATGTCGCTGCCACGAAACCCCCAGCGGTTGATCTGGTACTGACGGAAATGCACGCCGGCCCGAGCGTGGAAGCCCAGCGAGTCTCGTACGGCCAGCTCGGACATCGCCACGGCGGGAGCGGACAGCGGCACGCCGAATTGCGCCCAGTCGTCCAGCCGTACGGTGAACTCGAGAGCGGAGGCGCCAACCAAACTGGCAGCGACCGCTGAACCGACCAGCGAACGCGCGGTGCTCATCAGAACTGGAAGTAGAGGAAGGGCGACGGACGTGCCGTCACGATCATCGCGAGGCCGGCGCCAAAGGCGGCGGCGAGTGCGAGCCGCCGACGCCACGTCCACGCATGGCGCATCTCGAACGCATTCGGCCCCGCCATGCTCCACCACGCAGCGATGCCCATCGTCACCAGGGTCAACCCGAGATTGACCTCGGTGAAGCGCAGCCCGTCCGTGGGAACGACCAGGAGGCGGAGGATGTGCATCGCTTCCCCGAACGAGGCGGCGCGGAAGAAGATCCATCCCACCATGACGGCCACGAACGTGCCCAGCTGCTGCGCGAGCTTGGGCAGGCCATCCCAGGTCGCCTTGAAGACCCGGTAGACACACAGCAGCAGTCCGTGGTAGAAGCCCCAGAAGACGAAGGTCCACGACGCGCCGTGCCAGAGCCCACCGAAGAGCATGGTGAGCATCAGGTTCCGGTAGGTGTTGAAGGTGCCGAACCGGTTGCCGCCGAGGGGGATGTACAGGTAATCGCGAAGGCACGAGGAGAGCGAGATGTGCCAGCGCTCCCAGAAGTCGGACGGATTGAGTGCCTTGTACGGCGAATTGAAGTTCTGCGGAATGCGGATCCCGAACAGAAATCCGAGACCCACGGCCATGGTGCTGTAGCCGGAGAAGTCGAACAGCAGCTGGAAGGTGTAGCCGATTACCGCCAGCCAGGCGCCGCTCGAGGACAGCTCCCGCCAATTGGCAAACGACGGATCGACCAGCGCGGCCAGCGTGTCGGCGACCAGGACCTTCTCGACGAGACCGATGCAGAAAAAGGAAACGCCCTTGGTAAGCCAGCGTGTCCGGCTGCTGCGCCCCAGCGCCTCGAGGTCCTCCTCGATCTGGCGGAAGCGTACGATCGGCCCGGCCACGAGCTGCGAGAACAGCGACACGTACGTGGCGAACTCCCACACGTTGCGCGTGGGGGTGATGGTGCCACGGTACGCATCCACGATATAGCTGATGGTGTGGAACGTGTAGAACGAAATGCCGATCGGCAGGATGATATCGAGATGGGGAACCTCGAGCGGTGCGCCGGCGGCCGTCGACAGCGACCGGACCGTGTCGAGCGCGAAGTTCGTGTACTTGAAGAACGCCAGCAGACTGAGATCGATGGCGATGGGGACCACGAGGTACATCCTGCGGGCCGGCGAACCCACCGGCGATCGCAGTATGCCGAGGCCTGCCACATAGCTCACGAGCGTCGAGAAGGCCATGAGCAGGCAGAAGCGCGGATCCCACCACCCATAGAACACGTACCCGGTGAGGGTCAACCACCGGTACCGCCACGACGCCGTCGGCAGAAGCCAGAAGACGACATACGCGATGGGGAGGAACGCGAAAATGAATTCTATGCTGTTAAAGAGCACCGCGCCTCAATCGGAACGGGCGAAGAACAAAGGGCAGGAAACGCACGAACACTCCGCCAGAAAGAGGTGGGGCCCAGGCACGGCGCTACGACGGTTGACGCCGCGGCAACCGGAAGGTGGCCGTGGTACCGGCCCCGGCGTTGTCCTCGAGGGACAGCGTGCCGCCGACCAGATCGAGCAGGCGCCTGCAGATGCCAAGGCCGATCCCCGCTGGCATCGTGGGGAGCCCGTGGCGTTCGATCTCATTGCGCGGAGTCCGACCGGTGCCCGATAGCCCGACGCCGCTGTCGACAACGCGGGTGACGAGCGCGTCATCGCCGTCCTCGCTCACCGTGATCGTGATGCCGCCCAACTCGGTGAACGTGATGGCGTTCACGACCAAATTGAGCAGGACCCGATGAAAGACCAGCGGATTGCCTCGGTACGTATCCGCGCTGTCCACGCTTACGCGCAGAAAGAGTCGCCGGTCCTCGAACAGCGGCCGTGTCGCGGCCCGGACATCCTCGAGAACACCGCGCAGAGAGAAGACGCGATCGACTGCGGCCAACGATGAACTCTGCACCGCCACATCGCCAAGACTGCTGATGAGAATGGCCATGCTCTGGGCGGCGCTGCGCGCCCGTCCGAGCAAGTGCTCCTGCGTGACGGTGAGCGGACCCGCCGTGCCCGAGTGCAGTTGGTCGATGGTGAGCATCAGTCCCCCCAGCGGCGACTTGAGGTCGTGGGTCAGGCTGAGCAGTAGCAGGTCGCTCTCGCTGGTGCTGGTACGGTCGGCTGGGTGACCCGCGATTCCGCGCGGCCCCCGCAGCGCGACGGTACCGGCCGCGATCAGGGCGTCAACGGCCTCAGGGCTTGTGTCGAGCGACGCGTCCGCGCGGTCGGGGGCGGACGACGGCACAGCCGAGTGCAGAGGAAGGGGCGTCATGCGAGCGGGAGGGAAAACCTCACTCGGCGGTACTCGAAAGCGCGTCACGCGTGAAGCCGTGCTTCTCCATCAGGCGATAGAGTGTGGTCCGATCAATGCCGGCGAGACGCGCCGCCTTCGACATGTTGCCGCTCGCGCGTGTCGTCAGACGCAGCAGGTACTCCTTCTCGAAGTGCGTGATGAGGGTGTCCTTGGCAAGGTGGAAGGCCCCATTCATGATGCCGCTCGGGAGTCCCGGCTCGGCCGTTTCCTGCATCACGCGGTCGTCGTACACGGGAACATCGTCGGGAGTGATGCTGCGCCCCGCATCGACGATCACGGCCAGATGCTCGATGACGTTCTGCAACTCCCGTACGTTGCCACGCCATGGGCACGACTGCAGAAAGGCGATGGTCTCCGCCTCGAAGACGGGCGCCGGCGCACCGCTGGCGCGGTGACGCTCCCAGGAGCGCTTGAGGAAGTAGTCCGCCAAGAGCGGGATATCCTCGAGTCTCTTCCGCAGGGGCGGGAGCTTGATGGGCACGACGCGCAGCCGATAGAAGAGGTCCTCGCGCAGGATCCCTTGCTGTACACTCTCCTGCGGGTCCCGGTTGGTGGCGCTGATGAACCGGACGTCCACGACCGCGTCCTGCGTCTCGCTGCCCAGCCGTCGCACCACGCCATCTTGGAGTACGCGCAGCAGCTTGGCCTGGAGCGGCATCGTCATCTCGGTCAGTTCATCGAGAAAGAGCGTGCCGCCATTGGCCACCTCGAGGAGGCCGGCCTTGTCACGATCGGCCCCGGTAAAGGCGCCCTTGCGATAGCCGAACATCTCGGACTCGAGCAGGTTGTCCGGCATCGCGGCACAGTTCACGGGCACCAGCTTACGCTGGGCACGACGGCTGTGTTTATGGATGAATTGCGCGATCATCTCCTTGCCGGTGCCGCTCTCGCCGCTGATCATCACGCTGGCATCGGTGGCCGCGACCTTCTGGGCCAGTTCAACGGCCTTGCGGAAGGACGGCGAGACACCGAGGAGTTCCATCGACTCGCCCGCGCCGTTCTGCGTCAAGAGGGCAGAGGGCCTGATGCTCTCCCGGGGTTCGCGCGCGGCCGCCGCCGCATGGGCGGCGCGCCCGACCAGCACCTGCAGATGGCTGGCCGAGAACGGCTTGGGCAGATAGTCCCACGCGCCAGCGCGGAGGGCGTCGATGCTCGACTGTACCGACGGGTTGCCGGTCATGACGACGACAATGACCCCCGCGTGGGCCTCGACGGCTGCCTTGAGCACCTCCATGCCTGACACATTGTTCAGGAAGAGGTCCACGAGAAGCAGGTCGAACCGACGGCGCCGGACGAGATCGAGGGCCTCCTCGCCGCGTCCGGTGCTGACCACGCTGTGTCCGTCCATCTGCAGTACGGACGCGCACCCTTCCCGCAAGGTCCGGTCATCGTCAACCACCAGGATGCGCAGGCCCGTTCCTTTTTGAGGAATGACGACGGTGCCGGAGTCGGGGAGAAATGGACCGGTCATTGCGTAGGGAGTTGATTACCACCTTCGACGACGGTGCACGCGGACCCCACGGTTGGGGCCGCCGTCGGCGTCCTGAACAGCGGTGCAGCAGTTCGATACATGGCGTCGCGCCCCTACTATAACAAAGATGAACGGCGGCACCGGTGCGTCCGCGCACCGCGCCACTGCCAGCGAGATATGCTGGTACGCACTGCGCGTCAATGTATTTCCGTAGCTTCTTCACTACAGTTGTCGTGTCGTGACTGCAACAGTGGCCAAAAGGTCACGCATCTGTTGCCTGCGTACCGCGCAATCCGTGCGCTTACGCAGCACCGTGTTGCTTACGAGATTTCTGGGCCGTCATTAGCACGATTGCTGCGCCAGTTCCCTACGCCGTCATCTCAATGTCCGGACAGCAGATCCAGCCTGTAGAATCACGAGACCTTGCGCCAGCCCCTCATCAGGAGGGGCCGCCTCCTGCTGATTGGGGTAGCGAGCACGAGCCGTCCAGCGAGCCCAAGGGTCCCACGCTGGGACGCTATCTGGCAGCCCTCAACCGCTTCAAGTGGCTCATCCTGCTGCTGACGGCGCTGGGGGTGGGGCTCGGCGTAGGCGCCACCCGGTACATCACGCCCGAGTACGAGGTGCAGGCGACCGTGCTGCTCGAGCAGGGTACGGCCGTCGGAGGGGAGAATCGAGGCCCCATTCAGGCGGAAGAACTGCTGAAGGCGTCGGGATGGAAGGATCTGATGCGGTCGTTTGCCGTGTCAGATCCGGTGGTCAACAGCCTCGCCCTCTTCGTCCAGCCGACACGCGACGCAGACAGTACCCTCTTCCGCTCGTTCCGGGTCAGCGAGCAGCAGTCGCTCCGCCCCGGCCGCTATGTGCTCAAGGTGAACGGGCCGCGCTATGTCCTGAATACGGCGGAGGGGCTGGAAGTGGAGCAGGGCGCCGTGGGGGATTCCATCGGCGCCCGTGTGGGCTTCATCTGGCAGCCCACAACCGCTGCCCTCGGCAACCGCGATGAGATCGGTTTCAGCGTGCAGACGCCGCGTGAAGCCTCCATTGCGCTCATCAAGAAGTTGCAGATGAATCTGGAGGACGGCTCCTCGTTCCTGTCCATCTCGCTTCGCGGCAGCAATGCGCAGCGCACTGCCACCACCCTCAATGCGTGGGTCGAGCAGTTCGTCGCCACCGCCACGCTGCTCAAGAAGAAAAACGTCGTGTCGGTGGCCACCATCCTCGAGGGACAGCGGGAGTATGCGGCACGAGACCTGGCGGCCGCGGAATCGGCGCTGGAAGGCTTTCGCGTACGCACGGTCACGGAACCCACGGAACGGCAGACGATTCAGCCCGGCATCGAGATGACCAACAGTCCGGTCTTCGAGAACTACTTCCGGGACAAGATCCAGGCCGACGCCTATCAGCGCGACCGAGAAGCACTCGAGCGTATTCTGGAGGGGTCCCGTCGCGGCGAGCCCATCACGCGGGAAGCCGTGCTCTCGGTGCCCAACGTGAATGCCGATCCTGCCGCGGAGAATCTGCGCAACGTGCTCAAGGATCAGGCCGACCGAGAGTATGCCCTTCGCCAACTGCGCGAGAGCTACACCGATGAGTTCTCGAAGGTCAAGGAAGCACAGTCTGCGCTGACCACGTTGCGCACCGTCACCGTGCCGGCGGCGCTCGACGCCTATCTCGGCCAGTTGCGGCAGCGCGAACAGGGGCTCACGGCCAGCATTGAACGGAGCAGTCGTGACCTGCGCACCATACCGACCCGCACCATCGAAGAGCAGCGCCTCAAGCGGCAGGTCGAGGTCAGCGAAGAGATGTACAAGAACCTCAACCTCAAGGCGGCAGAAGCCAAGCTGGCCGAGGCGGCCACCATCCCCGATGTCAGCATCCTGGACGGTGCCGTACCGCCGCTGAGTCCGACGCGCAACACGGCCCCCGTACTCATACTCGCCTGTACCGGCGCGATGCTCGTGCTGGGGGTCCTGCTGGCCATTGTGCTGGACCAGACGGATCGCCGCTTCCGGTACCCGGAGCAGGTCACCGGTGATCTGGGTCTCTACGTCCTCGGCGCCGTGCCGGTGGTGTCAGCCAAGGGGCGTCGCAGCAGGTCGGATCAGGCGGCACAGGTGGTGGAGGCCTTCCGCACCGTGCGCATGAACGTGCGCTATGCGGCCGACCCACGGCGCCCGCTCACCATGACCATCACCAGCCCGGGACCCGGCGATGGCAAGAGCTTGGTGTCGAGCAACCTGGCCCTCAGTTTCGCGGAGTCCGGCGCTCGCACCCTGCTCATCGATGGGGACATCCGGCGCGGCGAACTCGCCAAGACCTTCAGCATCCCCTCGAAGCCGGGGCTGGTCGAGTATCTTGACGGCACGGCCCTCATTGCCGAGGTGCTGCATCCGGTCGACGCGCACCCGAATCTGACGGTGCTGCCCGCTGGGGCTCGTCGCCGCAAGGCGCCGGAACTGCTGGCCACGCCGCGCCTGTCCCAGTTGGTCAGTCAGATGGCCGCCGAGTACGATGTCGTCATCGTTGATTCTCCGCCCCTGGGTGCCGGATTCGATGCCTATGCGCTGGCCACGGCCACCGGGAACATGGCGCTCGTGATGCGCGTCGGCGTCACCGATCGCAAGATGGCCGAAGCCAAGCTGGCCGTGGTCGATACGCTCCCGGTCCGGGTAATGGGAGCCATCCTGAATGGCATCGAACTCAAGGGCGCCTACCAGTACTATTCGTACTATCAGGAGTACGAGGCGAAGGACGAGCCGACGGAGCGCCTCCCGGAAAGCACGCGCAAGACCACGGCGCTGTCCAGCGGGCGGTCGTGATGACGAACTCTGTTGCCCGCACCATGCTGACCACTCGTACGCCGTGGAATTCACTCGTCGGAGCGTCCGGCCGAGCCTTTGCTCGCGTCCTTGTTGTTGCGGCCATGCTGGCCACAACCGGGACCCGGGCCCACGCACAGGACATCGTCGCGGCGGGGCCGCAGCGTGCCACGCGCGACGAGCTCACCACGCGGGTCGTGGAGCTGCAGAGTCGCCAAAGCTCCTCACGCGGCAGCGCGCTGGGACGGGTGCGACGCGAAATGTCCGCCATTGAGCAGCGTCTGCAGACGGGCGATTTCCGCGTGGGTGACCGCTTTGTGGTGTCGGTGCGCATGGATAGCGTGCGCGTCGATACGGTGCTGGTGCGCGACAGCTTGCGCGTGCTCGTGCTCAACCTCCCCGAGGTGTCGGTGGCCGGCGTCTTGCGGTCGGAGTTGGAGGCGCACATCAACGCGCACGTTGCCCGATACGTGCGCAACGCGACCGTGCGCACCAGCGTATTGACGCGCGTGTCGGTCCTCGGCGCCGTCCTGCGTCCGGGGTTCTATTATGCCGCGCCGGACCGTCCCGTCAGCGATCTGCTCATGCTCGCTGGCGGACCGCTCCCAGACGCCAGGATCGACCAGTTCGAGGCCAGTCGTGGCGCCACGAAACTCCTCGACGCGAAGGCCGCCAAGCGTATCGTGAAGGACGGCAGTACGCTGGAAGAGGTGGACATCCAGAGCGGTGATGAAGTGCGATTCTCGCAGCAGCGCAAGATCAATTGGGGGCTCGTCGTTCAGCTCGCCTTCGTGGCTTCGTCCCTCTTTTTCGCCGCATTGCAGTTCATACAATGGTATTACAGCCGTCAGGACTGAGCACGGTATACATGACCGGTCCCCGAGTATCGACCATCCCGTTTTCCGGCGCAGGGCGCGTGGTATCGCGTGCCAACGGTTCCCCCGAGCTGGTGGGTGAGGCCGCCGAGGCGGAGGCACTCTTCGAGACGGGACCCGGCGATGAGTTCGAGCCACGTCGGCGTTCGGAGCTCGCGAGTCGTGTGTTCAACGTGGCGGTCGCGTTGCTAATGATCACGGCGTCGCTGCCGGTCATGGTCATCACGGCCCTACTCATCCGCCTGAGTTCCCGTGGGCCGGTGTTCTATACGCAGGTGCGCGTTGGCCTCGACCGCCGCTGGAATCGAACGCGTGCGCTCAACGAACGCCGTCGGGAAGACCTCGGTGGAGCTCCGTTCACCATCTATAAATTCCGTTCGATGCGCGTCGATGCGGAAGTGAATGGGCAGGCGGTCTGGGCCAAGCAGAACGACGATCGCGTCACGGCGATCGGCGGCATCATCCGCAAGTCGCGCATCGACGAGCTGCCGCAGCTGTTCAACGTGCTGCGGGGCGATATGAACATTGTCGGTCCTCGCCCGGAACGGCCGAGCATCTTCGTCCGGTTGCGGGAGCAGATCACCGACTATCCGGTGCGCCAGCGTGTGAAGCCCGGAATCACCGGACTCGCGCAGGTGTCGAACCCCTACGATACCGATCTCGACGACGTGCGGCGCAAGGTGGCGTTCGACATCCAGTACATGCAGCGGCAATCCGTTGCGGAAGACATCCGAATCATGTTGCGCACCATTCCTGTCATGATCTTCCGCATCGGCGGACGGTAGCGTAATGACGGCACCAGCGCCCCCGTCCCGTCAGGTGGCGCCCGCGCCGGCCCCCGGACGGCCGCGCGGGCGGTTTCCGGCCGTCCGCTCTGGTGCGGGCCGTGGCGCCTTCCGCGCGAGTGCGTCGTCGGCGTGGACCATGGCGTCCGTGCTGTCCATCGGCATCGTGCTCGCGATCGTGGGCCGTCTCCACGACGCCGTGGGCGAAGGCACGATCCCAGCCGGCAAGATCCTGCTCGGCCTCGGCGCGCTCGTCCTTCTCACCGGTCCGACCTTGGCGGTCGTACGACGCAGCTGGGCCACGCCCGTGGGCAAGGCGCTCGTCGTCTTCTGCGCCGCGCTGTACCTCTCGCTGCCGTTGTCGCTGCTGCGCAGTGACACGCTCGCCATCGCATTCGCGTTCGTGACGCGTACCGTGCCCTTCATCCTCATCATGGTGGTGGCCATGCGCGGGGTCGGGGACATCAGCCGCCTCCTTCGCAGCATGGTGGTGATGCAGATCCTCATGGGCGTGCTCATCGCCGCCGGGTTCGGCGTCGTGCTCAATGGCGCCGACGGCGCGCGCACCACGCTGGCGGGCAGCTACGACCCGAATGATCTGGCGCTGGTGATGGCGGCGTGCGGTGCCGCCTCGCTCTGGGCACTGCGTGACAAGCAGATCGTGTGGCGCGTCGCGGGACTCGCCGGCCTCGTGCTGGGCATGTACGTCATCATCCGTACCTATTCTCGCGGCGGAGCCATCTCCCTTGCGGTCATGGTGATCATGTCCCTGGTGCTGGCGCGCCAGGCCGTGCCCATGTGGTTGCGCCTCGCCATGTTCCCCGCCGTGGCGGCCGCGCTGTTGCTGGCGCCGCAGCAGTACATCGAGCGCCTCAGCACCCTGGGCACCGTCAGCCAAGACTACAACATCACCGACGAAACGGGACGCGCCAAGATCTGGAAGCGAGGCTTCGGCTACTTCCTGTCCCGACCGCTCACGGGGGTCGGTGCCGGACAGTTCGGTCAGGCGGAAGGGCGCTACGGTCGCGAAGAGCTTGGGCGTAACGCAGGCTGGAAATGGTCGGCGGCCCACAACATGTACGTTGAAAGTCTTGCGGAGCTCGGGCTTCCAGGCTTTCTCGGCCTGCTCGGCATGTTGGTGCCGAGTGTGACCCTCTGGTGGCGCGTGCGGGCCTATCCGCCGCGATCGGACGAGGAGTTGCAGTATCAGCGACAGGTGGAGACGGTCGCGGTGGCCGTCATCACATTTATGGTGGGCGCGGTATTCCTGAGCGCCACCTACAGCCCGATGGTCATGCTGCTTACCGCGCTCGGCATTGCGCTGCGCTCGGTGCCGCCGGCGGCCCGATTCGTGGGGCGCGCTCGTCCCGGGCGTTCGTCACGGCGGCGCGCACGGGCGGCGCCGATTGCCGTCTCTGCCGGACTGACGCCAGGAGGCTGAGGTGTCACGACACTGGGCCGCCCTGATGTACCACGCCACGCCCGCGCGCCACGAGGATGCCGACTACTTCGCCGTGCCGGCACTGGCGCTGGCGCGGCAGCTGGCGTGGTTGCGGGACCGCGCCATCGCCGGGCGTTCGCTCGAGGCTGTGCTCGGCGACGGCGCCGAGTCGCCAGGCGTGGCCATCACCTTCGATGACGCGCAGCGGTCCAACTTCGAGGTGGCCTTCCCACTCTTCGCCGAGGCGGGCATGACCGCCACCGTCTTTGTGGTGCCGGCGTGGGTGGGACGTACGGGGTACTGTACATGGTCGCAGCTGCGTGAACTGCAGGCCGGTGGCTGGTCCATCCAGTCGCACACGCAGACCCATCCCTTTCTGTCGACACTCGACGAGGTCGCCGTGATGCGCGAACTGGCGGACAGTCGTCGCGAGATCGAGGACAACCTAGGCGCACCGGTCATGACCCTCGCCCTGCCCAATGGCGACTGGCCGCAGCGGCGCTATCGCCATCTGCTGGAAGGGAGTGGATACCGGTACATCGCCACCAGCCGCTGGCACGCGAACGGTGACGCGGAACGGCGTCGTGGCGTCTTCGGTCGGTACACGGTACGCCGTGATACGCAGCCGGAGGCATTCGACGCCATGGTGACCGACCTGCCAGGAAAGCTGTCACGCGAATCGCTGCGGCTGGCCACCCTGTCGCTGGTGCGCAGTTCGCTCGGGGTTCGCCGGTACGGCGCGATTCGTCGCTATCTCGTGGATCGTCGCGCGGCCACATCGGCTGCCGGTGTGACGCCCCAGTCTTGACCATTCCTTTGCCCTGCAGATGAGCGAGAGTACGGCCCTTCAGGTTCGCGCAGTCTTCACCAGTGTCCTAGGTGTTTCGCCCGAGCACCTTTCCGACGACGCGTCTCCCGACACCATTCTGTCATGGGACTCGCTGACGCACATCAACCTCATGCTGGCCATCGAAGGCGCGTGCGGTGTGCAGTTCGAGCCCGACGAGCTGATGGAATTGCGGACCGTCGGTGCGGTGGTGCAGCGGGTCCTTGCCGCCCGTGGCTGATCCTGCGCCCGGCAAGGTGACGGCGCTTCGCCACGGTCCCCCGTTCTCCGACGCCGCAGCGTACCATCGGCTGGCACGTGAGCTCAAGGCCCGCAGCGGCCCGCGCCCGCTGCGTGTCGCGCTGCTGGCGTCGTACACGCTGGGATTCATCGAGCCCTTCCTGCGGGTCGAGCTTGGCCGACTGGGCGTGGAGGTCGATCTCTTCATAGGTGGGTACGGCGAGGTGGAGTCGCTGTGGCTCGACGAGTCAAGCGCGTTGCATGCATTCCAGCCGGAGGTGGTCGTCGTGGCCCTGCGGCTCGAGGACATGAGCCCCGATGCCGCCATCCGGGTGACCGATGCCAGCGGGGCGTCGTTGCGCTCCGCCTTCGACGCGCTCGTCCAGCGCCTCTCCGCGCTGTTGCAGGCGCGTGCCGGCGACGGGGCGGGCAGCCGATGGACCACGCTGGTGGCCAACTTCGCACCAGTGGCGCCGTCGCCATTCGGCGTGGGCGATGCCTCGGTCGCGGCGTCGCGTCAGGAGGCCTTCGCACTCGCGAATCACACGCTGCGTGAGGCGGTGGCGGCCGTCGGTGGCGCCTACATCTGGGATTACGCCGGACTGGTGGCGGCGCACGGTGCGGGCACGTGGCGCGACGATCGTCTGTGGTTTCTCGGGCGCATCCCCGTGGCGGCGGCGCATCATCCCGCGACGGCACAGCACCTCGCGCGAACCGTTCGCGCGGCCGTTCGTCCATCGGCCAAGGTGCTGGTGCTGGATCTCGACAACACCCTGTGGGGTGGAGTAGTCGGCGACGATGGCGTCGAAGCGCTCAAGGTAGGTGACGACTATCCGGGGAACGTGTTCAAGGCGGTACAACGCCACGCCCGCGGACTGCGCGACCGGGGCGTCCTGCTCGCCATCGCCAGCAAGAACGACGAGGTGGTCGCACGCGACGCCTTTGCGCGGCACCCCGAGTTCCTGTTGCGGTGGGACGACTTTGCGGCCCACGCCGTGAGCTGGGAGCCGAAGTCCGCCGGTATCGCGCAGATGGCCGAACAGCTGGGGCTTGGACTCGACGCGTTCGTGTTTCTCGACGACAACCCCGTTGAGCGGGCGGAAGTGCAGTCGATGCTCCCCGCGGTGCACGTGATCGACGTCGAACCGTGGGGGTCACTGCCTCGTGCGCTCGCTGCGGCGCCGTGGTTCGACCAGTTGGCCGCATCGGCCGAAGACCTGCGCCGGGCCAGCCAGTACGCCGAGGAACGTGAACGGCAGATGGTGGCGAGTGCATACGGTACGGTCGAGGAGTATCTCGCGTCCCTCGACCTGACGGCACAGGCCATGGCCACCACGGCGCTGGAGCGCCAGCGCGTGGCGCAGCTGATCGCCAAGACCAATCAGTTCAACCTCACGTTGCGCCGTCCCTCCGAGGCCCAGGTGACGGAGTGGATGGCCACGCCGGACACGCATCGCGTGCTGCACATGCGGCTCGCGGATCGCTTCGGCGACCAGGGTATCATCGCGGCGGCCGTGCTGGCTCGACACGACGAGACCGCCCGGATCGAGGTGTTCGTGATGAGCTGTCGCGTCATGAATCGCCGTGCCGAGCACGCATTTCTGTCGTTCGCCGCGGATGTCGCGCGTACGTGGGGCTGCACCCGGCTGCTTGGCGAATACGCACCGGGGCCGCGCAACAGCGTTGTAGCGGATCTGTATCCTTCCCTCGGCTTCGATCCAGAACCGACCCAGACGGCGACCGACGCCGCGTGCTACCGGATCATGCTCACGGACGCGGCACTGCCGTGGCCGGCTGCGATTCGGCGCACCTGATGACCACCCGCCCGCAACATCTGTTCAGCGTGGACGTGGAGGACTACTTCCAGGTCAGTGCCTTCGAGACGGTCGCCCCGGTCGCCACCTGGGATCGTTATCCCACGCGCGTGGACACGAACACCCGCCGTCTGCTCGACTTGCTGGCCAAGCACGATGCGCAGGCCACATTCTTCACGCTCGGCTGGGTCGCGGAACGTTTCCCGGAGCTGGTGCGCGACATTGCCCGGGCCGGCCACGAAGTGGCGTCGCACTCCTACTGGCACCGTCGGGTGACTACGCTGACCCCGGACGCATTTCGTGAGGATTTGCGTCGGTCGAAGGCGGTGCTCGAGGCGGTCACCGGCGAAGCGATCACGGGCTACCGCGCGCCGTCGTTCTCGATCGTGCCCGGTGTGGAGTGGGCATGGGAAATCCTCGTGGAAGAAGGCTTCACCTACGATTCCAGCGCTTTTCCCATCGTGCGTCCAGGGTACGGCAACCCGGGTGCCCCGCGCGATCCTTACGTGATCCCCACACCCAGCGGTCCCTTGCATCAGTATCCGCTCGCGACCGCTTCGTTCGGTTCCATGCGGCTTCCGGGTGCCGGGGGAGGCTATCTGCGCATGCTGCCTCCCGCGCTCATGCACCGGGCGGTCCGGGAGGCGGCCGCGCGCCGTGCACCGGCGATGTGCTACATCCATCCCTGGGAGATCGATCCGGACCAGCCGCGGCTCGCCGCCGGGTGGCTGACGCGCATTCGTCACTACAGCGGGCTTGCGACCGCATACGCGCGGCTCGATGCTCTGCTGGCGTCGGCCTCCTTCACCTCGGTGCGGCACTATCGCGCCAATGACGTGGTGGCGGCCTGATGTCGATCGACGCCGTGTCGTCGGATTGGCGTATCGTGCGCGACTTCGCCGATGATGGCGCGTGGGATGCGTTCGTGCGTGCCCAACCATCATGGACGCACTTCCATCTCTCAGGGTGGTCACGGGTCTTCCGCGAGGTGCTGGGACACGAGGACTGTCGTCTCGCCGCTTGCGATGCGCAGGGACGTCTGCGGGGCGTGCTCCCCCTCATGCGCATTCGGAGTCCGCTGTTCGGGCATTTCCTGGTCTCGATGCCCTTCGTGAACCACGGGGGGCCGCTCGGTCCCGATGACGTCGTGCAGGCGCTCGTGGCCGAGGCGGTGCGTCAGGGAGGCACCGATCACGTGGATCTGCTCGAGCTGCGCAGCCGCACGGTCCAGCCCATCGATCTTCCGGCGTCGCATCGCAAGGTCGCCGTCATTCTGCCGTTGCCCGAAACCCCCGACGCGCTGTTCAAGGCGTTTCCCGCCAAGTTGCGGAGCCAGGTTCGCCGTCCGCAGAAGGAAGGCGTGACCGTGCGATTCGGCCGCGACTGCGTGGCAGACTTCCATCGCGTGTTTTCATCGCATATGCGCGACCTCGGGACGCCCACTCACGGCGTGCGTCTCTTCGAAGCCCTGGCCGATACCTTTGGCGACGAGGCGTGGACGGGGGTGGCCTATCTCAACGGCGCCCCGATCGCCTGCGGCATGGGATTTCGCTGGGATCAGGAATTCGAGATCACCTGGGCGTCATCGCTGCGCGCCTACAACCGCGTGGCGCCGAACATGCTCCTCTATTGGGAGTTCATGCAGCGGGCCATGGCGGCAGGGTGTACTCGTTTCAACTTCGGGCGATCGACGCCCGGCGCCAGCACCCACAAGTTCAAGCTGCAGTGGGGTGGACACGACGAGATGCTCCACTGGTACCAGGCGGCCAAGGGCGGGCGCACGGCAACGCCCAACCCTGATGCCGGTGTGATGTCGTATGCGCCACGCGTCTGGCGTTGCCTGCCGCTGCCTTTGGCCAATCGCCTGGGGCCGCTCGTGGTCCGGCTCATTCCCTGAGAGAAGACGACCATGTGCGGGATAGCAGGATTGCTGTGGCGTGACGGCCAGCGCGCCGGAGACGCCGCCCTTGTCGGGGCGATGTGCGATGCCTTGCGGCATCGCGGGCCGGACGACGAGGGGGTGTGGGCCGACGGTCCTGCCGCCATCGGCATGCGGCGACTGTCCATCATCGATCTCGCAGGCGGGCATCAGCCGATCTTCAACGAAACCGGTCGCATCGGTGTCGTGATGAACGGCGAGATCTACAACTACCAGGCGCTGCGGGAGCAACTGCTGGCGCGCGGTCACGTGCTGCGCACGCACAGTGACACGGAAGTGCTGGTGCACCTGTACGAGGACCACGGCGAGCGCCTCGTGGCGCACCTGCGTGGTATGTTTGCCTTCGCCATCTGGGACGCCGATCGCGGCACCTTGCTGCTCGGTCGCGATCATTTCGGCATCAAACCGCTGTACGTGGCGGAGGGGCAGGGGTTCGTGGCCTTCGCCTCGGAACTCAAGGCGCTGGTCGCCGTGGGCGCCACGTCACGCGAGATCGACGGGGAGGCACTCGATCTCTATCTGCAGCTGGGCTACGTCCCGGCCCCGTGGAGCATCTTCCGGGACGTGCGGAAGCTGCCACCCGCACACACCATGACCATCCGCCGCGGCGAAGCACCGCAGCTGCGCCGCTTTTGGCAGCTGCCCACGGGCACGGCCGATCCGGGGGGCGACGTCGTCGCACTTGTGCGCGACGCGCTCGACGATGCGGTCGCCGCGCATCTGGTGGCCGACGTACCAATCGCCGCGTTCCTCAGTGGCGGCATTGATTCCTCGGCCGTGGTCAGCGGCATGGCCGGCATGGGCTACGCGTCGCGGGCCTTCACCGCGCGCTACCACGGCAGCGGCGCCGAAGGGACCGACGAGGTGCCGCTGGCACGGGCGCTCGCCGACCAGTATGGCCTGCCCCTCACGGTGGTCGATGTGGAGCCGGTGGTGCAGGACCTGCTGCGTCCCATCTGTCACGCGCTCGATGAGCCGCTCGCCGACGAATCGGCGGTACCCACGTGGATTCTGTCGCAGGCCGTGGCCGCGTCCTACAAGGTCGTACTGGCCGGAACGGGCGGGGACGAACTGTTCGGCGGGTATCGCCGGCATCGCGGGCTCGCGCTGGCCGACAAATGGAGTCACGTGCCGCCGCTGCTGCGCCGCGGCGTGAGCCGTCTGGCCCAGGCGATCCCCGAGCCCCGCGACGGTTCGCTTGCGATCACGCGACTCAAGCGCTTCGTTCGCGCCGGCAATGGTACACCGGTCGAACGGTACGCCGACTTCGTCGGGCGGCTCGGACCGGCGGAGTTCACCGCCTTGCGCCCACACGGTCGTGGCGACCGCCACACCGCACACTTCAACGCGCTCGGGGCACCCGGCACTGCCGATGGGGCGCTGCGCACGGCGCTGCGGATCGACTACGGCTGCTATCTCCCCGACGACATCCTCGCGCTCAGCGACCGGGTGTCATCGGCGCATTCGCTCGAGGTGCGCGTGCCGTTCGTGGACGTGCAACTGGTGGAGCGGCTCTTCACCCTGCCCGATCACTATCGCATCCGCGGGGCCGTCCAGAAGTGGATCCTCCGCGAAGCGGTCCGGCCGCGCCTCACACCGGCGCACTTCACGGCGCCCAAGCGCGGCTTTGTCGGACCGACCGCCTCGTGGCTGCGGAACGAAATGCGCGCGGCGATGGAGGACGAGCTCTCCGCAGCGCGCATGCAGCGGCTGGGACTCTTCGACGTGCGCGCGATCGGTGATCTGCTGCAGGCGCATGCCAGCCGTCGTGCGAACCACGAGAGCACGTTGTGGGCGCTCATGGTGTTCTCGCTGTGGCATGGTCAGTATGTCGAACGGCAACCTGCAGGACTTCGCGTGACGGCCTGAGGAGTCACCCCGCCAGACCGTACAACGACATGTAGGCAGATGTCATCGCATCGGCCGTGAACTCGCGGGTGAACGTCGCGCGTGCCCGCGCGC
>VYLE01000180.1_pt1 | contig 56148 bp, 44 predicted proteins | sample 5114391 | NCBI WGS metagenome assembly VYLE01 (sample SAMN12291771, study PRJNA351875) | freshwater metagenome | isolation source: freshwater lake | place: USA: Michigan, Kent Lake | collected 2013-08-15 | reverse complement strand
TGGCCCACGTCGACCGGTTCAGCTGGCAGCCTCCTCAAACGACGGCGCCAGGCGCGGCTCTGCTCACCCACATCATTCGGCGGCTCGCCGCCAAACCTTCCAAGGAACACAGCATCGCACCGACCGTTAAAGCCGGTCAGGTCATGGAGCGCCAGCAAGACCTCGCCGGCCGGCAGCGCTACCTTTCCGGCCGATTGCCAGGACCAGTCCTGATCGTTTGCACCGAAGATGGTCTCGAGCCTCGTCCCATTGATCGAAAGCGCAAACTGGCCTGGATGGTAGCCTGGTACCCAATCCTTGGCGCGGACCCAGACTTCGTAGTCACCGGCTTCGTCGACAACGACCGTTGTCGTCGCATCTTCAACGGGCCGGCCGAGCCCATGCGCCATGAGGTAAGGCGAGCCCATCTGGACCTCGAACTGCGAGTCGAGAACCCAGCCGCCATAAGACGCGAAGTCTTCAGCCTCGATGAGGATTCCGTCGGGCTGCTTGTCTTCTTCTGATGTTAGCGACATCCGCATGATCTCCTTCGGCAGTTATGTTCTTCGCCGTGCAACCGTCCGCTCATTTAGCCCTGCTTGCGACACCGGTTCGAGGTAGACACTTCAAGTCACCATGTCGGCGCGTATGAAACGCGCCGCGCGAAAAAAGTGAAAGGCAGCCCATGGCATCAGGAACAGAAGCGCTATGATCGCGGCCTGCAACGAAGCTTCGCCAAAAACAGGCTGGAGGGTATCGGACAGAATGCCGGTCAACACAGGGCCTGCCCCCATACCGACAAGGTTCGACACGAGCAGAATGAACGCCATGACCATCGCCCGGTGCCCCGCGTCGATGACAAGATGGATCGCCGCATAGGCCGGCGAGGCAAGGAGCAAAAGCACTAGGTGTGCGATGCCTGCGAGTATCAGGAAGTGCTGGAAGTTATCGGTCGAGAACTTCGCAAGGTAGAACGGAAAACTGACCAGCAGCGCCGCCACGCAGATCCAGCAGAGCCACCTGATGTCCCGGCGTATCAGGCGATTTCCGAGCCAGCCGCTGAGGGGAATTGCGATCAGTCCCATCGCGGCCTGTATCAGAGACATTGGCACCGCAATCGAAGGAAGCTCTTCGACCGAGATATCGTAGTGGCGCATCGCAAACGGCAGCGTCCAGATGAATGCGCCATAAAGCAAGAACCCGTTCAGCGTGAACCCGATCAGGAGGTGCACAAAGGCTGGCTTGCCCATGGCTGGCCTGAGTGCTGACATCATGTCAGGCCAGAGCTTCGAAAGATCCGGCATCGCCGGCGCGCGGCGTGGTTCCCTGAGGAAGAGATAGGCGAGCAGGCCGATCACGATGCCGGGTAGCCCCATCCAGATGAGGGTCTCTCGCCAGCCGATAAGGGCAACGAGAACGCTTCCGCCGATACCCGCAACCAGTGAGCCGATTACGGGGCCTAGGTTGAACACTGATAGCGCGCCGGTTCGCTCCGCTGGCGGATAATAATCCGCGATCAGCGAATGCGACGGCGGCGTCGCGCCGGCTTCGCCGACGCCGACGCCCACTCTGAACAGGAAGAGCTGGACCACGTTGCCCGCCATTCCGCACAGCACGGTCATAAGGCTCCACAAGGACACGCAGGCAGAGATCAGCACACGCCGGTTCCAGCTATCGGCGATCCGGGCCAGCGGGATGCCGACCAGTGCATAGAAGATCGCGAAGGCGGGCCCGGTCAGTAGGCCGACCATCGTGTCGGACAGGCCGAACTCAGCCTTGATGGGTTCGATCAGGACCGAGAAGATCCAGCGGTCCGCATAATTGACGACGGCAATCAGGAAAATCAGGACCATTGCCCAGCGGCGGGCCCATCCGGTGACCGGCAGGCTGGCCGGCGGGATCGAGGCGGTCGTGATGCCCTCCGACATCCTATCCGGTTGCCTTCGGCGCGAGCGAAACCCCTGCAGCTTGTGCGGCCTTGGTGATGAACTTGGTCACCTGCTGTCCGCCATTGGCATAGGCTGACTGGCCTACCTCATCGGAGATTTCACCGAAACGCGCGGCTATGTTTTCCGCGGATTGCTCTGCCGGGCCGAGATAGATGCCATCGGTTTCGTGTATGATGGTTCGCGAATAGCCGCCGGCGGTCGCATTCAGGATCGTGCGGCGCGGCGCATCCTCGCTGACGAGGTAGATGGCGGCGGGCGTGACCGATTCCGGGGTCATCAGGGCGACGATGGGCGCAGGCAGCAGACTTTCCGTCATGCGGGTTGCTGCACCTGGCCCGAGAGCGTTGATGCGGATGTTGTTCTTTTCGCCTTCGATCTGCAGCGTGTTCATCAGCCCGATCAATGCCATCTTGGCGGCGCCGTAGTTCGATTGCCCGAAGTTGCCATAGAGCCCGGACGAGGACGTCGTCATCAGGATGCGGCCATAGCCTGCGTCGCGCATATGCCCCCAGACTGCCTTCGTGCAGATGACCGAGCCCATCAGGTGGACATCCATCACCTTCTGGAAATCTGCGAGTGTCATTTTGGCAAAGCTGGCATCGCGCAGGATGCCGGCATTGTTCATCAGGATATCGACCCTACCCCATTCTTCCATGGCGGCGGCAACCATGTTCTCGACCTGCTCGCGGTTCGTGATATCCGCGCCGTTCGAGATGGCCAGCCCGCCCGCCGCGCGGATTTCACCGGCGACTTTTTCAGCAGGAGCGGACGATCCGCCGGTTCCGTCCACGCCGCCGCCAAAGTCGTTGACGACCACCTTTGCGCCGCGGCGACCAAGTTCCAGCGCGTGCGCACGGCCGAGCCCGGCGCCTGCGCCCGTGACGATGGCGACACGCCCGTCAAATCGAATCGACATGATACTTCCGTCTCCTGATTAATTTACAAATTGAAGGGACAGCCACTCGGCCTTGACGGCCGGCTTGTCCTCGCCTTCGATTTCAATGGTGCAGTCAAGTGTTGCCATCCACTGGCCGGGCGAACGCTCGACCATGTCCTTCAGCGCGAAGCGTCCGCGGATGCGCTTGCCGGACCGGACGGGTGCCATGATGCGTACTTTGTCGAACCCGTAATTGACCCCCATGTATATGCCCTGCATAGCAAAGCTTGCAGCCTTCCCCATGCTGGCGAGCATCGAGAGGACAAGGAACCCATGGGCAATCGTCCCGCCAAAAGGTGTCTTTGCGGCAGCCTCCGGATCGATGTGGATGAACTGGTGATCATCGGTGAGGTCAGCGAAGCGGTTGATCACATCCTGATCGATTATCATCCAGTCAGAGACGCCGATTTCGGTGCCGATCTTCGCGCGGATTTCATCCCCAGTATGAAGCTTGATGGTCATCGGATCACTTCCCCTTGAAGTCTGGTTTGCGCTTTTCAAAGAAGGCTTTGACCCCTTCCTGGAAGTCCTCTGAAAGGAAGGTCAGCAAGTATTGATCGCGGTCCATGAAGGTTGAGGTGTGATGCAGGGCGTTGGCCGCCGCATTGATCGCCTCTTTTGTCATCCGTACCGGGATCGGCGGCAGTGCCGCGAGCTTCTGCGCCCAGGCGAACGCTTCGGCATAGGCGCCGCCGGAGGGGGCGACCTCATCCACCATGCCCCAAGCGTGTAGTGTCGCCGCCTTTGTGGGCTCGCCAAACATCGTGAACCGCTTGGCGCGCGAAGGCCCTGCGATCGTTGCTAGGCGCGGCAGGGTGCGCCAGCTCATGTTAATGCCAAGCGGCACTTCGGGAAGCCGCATCATGGCCCCTTCACCTGCGATCCTGAAATCGCAGCAGAGGACGAGCGCAGCGGCGCCGCCAACGCAATAGCCTTCTATGGCCGCGATCGTGACGGGCTCGATCTCTTCCCAAGCCTTACACATATCGGGGCCGGCGAGCACTGCTTCGCGCAACACCATAAGCCCTGGCTTTTCCGAGCGTTCTGGCTTCTGGCTGCGGTCTTCACCAAAGCTGCCGAGATCGGCGCCGGCGGAGAAGAACGAATCTGCTCCCCGCAGAATGATCGCTCGTACATGCGGAGCGGTGCGGTAGGCTCTCGCGAACTCCGTCAGCTCTGCCATCAGTTTCCGGTTCAGCGAATTGCGCTCCGGTTCACGATTGAGACGGACGGTCACAATGCCGTCTGCCTCCTCGACGATCAAATGTTCGTAGTCGGACATCAGGCTACCTCGAACAGGCCGGCCGCGCCCATCCCGGCGCCGACGCACATGGTAACAACTGCATATTTTTCTCCCCGGCGTTTGGCCTCGATGAGCGCGTGCCCAGTCGAGCGCGATCCCGTCATACCATAGGGATGGCCGATCGAAATCGCCCCGCCATTGATGTTGTATTTAGCTGGATCAATGCCGAGTTCATCGCGGCAGTAGAGGCATTGGCTGGCAAACGCCTCGTTCAGTTCCCAGACACCGATATCGGAGACCTTGAGGCCTGCGCGTTTCAGGAGTTTCGGGACCGCATAAACGGGACCGATTCCCATTTCGTCGGGTTCGCAGCCGGCGACAGCAAAGCCGCGGAAGATGCCGAGCGGTTTGAGGCCGCGACGTTCGGCTTCCTTGCCCTCCACGAGAATACAGACGCTGGCGCCATCGGATTGCTGGGAGGCATTGCCCGCCGTGATGTACTTGCCTTCCTTCACGACCATACCGCCGCGATAGACCGGGTTCAGGCCCGCAAGCGACTCGAGCGTTGTCTCAGGCCGGTTGCATTCGTCACGGTCTACACGGACGTTTACCAGTTCGGGTTCGCCTGTCTCCTTGTTCGTGCGTTTCCAGACGACATCCATCGGAACAATTTCGTCCGCGAACTTCCCATTACGCTGACCGGCCGCTGTGCGCTGCTGGGACTGGAGCGCGTATTCGTCCTGGGCTTCCCGCGAGATGCCATAGCGCTGCGCAACAATTTCAGCGGTCTCAATCATCGGCATCCAGAGCGAAGGCTTGGCGGCGAAGAGGGTCTCTTCGACGGCGCCCGTCATGTTCATTTTGCCGGAGAGCTGCACCATCGAAATCGACTCGACGCCGCCACCGGCAACGACCGTGTCGCCCTCGTTGATGATGCGTCCTGCGGCCATCGCAATCGCCTGGAGACCAGAAGAACAATAGCGGTTGACGGTCACGCCGGACGTCGTCACCGGGCAGCCCGCCTTGATTGCGGCATTGCGCGCGATGTTGAAGCCGGTTGCGCCTTCCGGCATGCCGGAGCCGAGCACCACGTCTTCGACTTCGCCGGGGTCGATCCCCGCGCGCTCGATCGCTGCCTTCAGTGCGTGGCCGGTAAAGGTGATGGGATGGGTGTTGTTGAAGCTGCCTTTGACAGCCTTCGGCATACCCGTCCGGGCTGTAGAGACAATGACGGCTTCGCGCATAAGGTGCTCCCTGATTTTGCTGTGTTTTGCGGCCCCGGCGGCTGAACAGTCCCGAACAGCGAAGCGCCGCTTTCCTTGATCTAAAGACTGAACAATAGTTCAGTCTTTAGATCAAGTCCCGGCTCGAAATTGACCATTTTCGTAATTTTTGGCGCGTAGGACTGAACAAAAGCTTCGCGTTCGATCGTCAGTCCGTTAGGGTCCAAGTCATGCCTGACAACATTACGCCTCCCGCCCTGGAACCCGAACGCACTGCCCTGAAGGGGCGCGACCGGCTAATCATGGTGGCTATGCAGCTCTTCGCGGAACGCGGGTTTGACGGAGTGACAGTCCGCGACATTGCCAAGGAGGCCGGCGTCTCTATCGGACTGATCAACCACCATTTTGACTCGAAGGAAGGCCTTCGCGCGGCGGTGGATGCGCACTTTCTGGAAAGAACTTCCAAGGCCATTGCTCGGGCTTCCCGAGAACTTGCCAGTTCAGACCTCGATAAGATTGCCGAATATCAGCGCAACTGGATCCGCCAGTATGCCGACGAATGGCCAAGCTTTGCCGCCTACCTGCGCCGGGCCATCACAGAGAACAGCGAATGGGGAGAGCATCTCTTCCGGGAGTACTACGACTCGATTTCCAAGATGATCATGCGGTTTGATGCCGAGGGACGCGTCTCAGATGATGCTGATCGTCTTTGGCTGCCCCTGCTCTACATGTTCATGCTCATCGGGCCGCTCATGCTGGACCCTTACGTCAAGGCGATGATGGGCAAATCAACCTATGACCCCGAGATGTGGGGCCGGTTCCAGAAAGCGATGAAGCACCTCTTCTGGAACGGCGCTTCTCCCAGGTAAAAAAAAGGCCGCCTCAGAGAGGCGGCCCCAGGAAGAGCGCGTGGGAGGAAATCAGCGCTTAGAAATCGACCCCCAGCTTGACACCAATGCGGCGCGGGTACGGGCGAACGATCGGGTTCCCGGCAAAGGTCGACAGTTGAGTTGACCCGTCTTCGTCGGTGAGGTTGTAGCCGAATACGCCGATGGTCCAACCCTGACCGGTCTTCAGGTTAGCGGTGAGCGAGACATCGTTGAGATCATCCGTGCGTCCACCCGTTTGCTGAAGCGTGTCAGACCGATAAGCGTAAGCCGAGCTCAACGACAGGATCGAGCCACCGAGTACATCGACAGGACGCTCGTAAGTCGCCGCGACGGAAAAGGTCTGTTCTGGCACCGCAAGAAGCTCGCCGCCCGCCGTCACGAAAGGAAGCGACGCCGTGATATTGGGGCGCACTTCATCCCATTCGGTGCTCTGGATGTTGGCGTTGGCCTGAAGCGAAAGTCCATCGAGCGGTGTGTTCCAGGCCGCACCGAGATCGATGCCCTGGATCGTTGCGTCTCCGACGTTTGCTACGGAAGACAAGGCACCGAAGGGCTGTTGGATATCAGACCAGGTCGTCTGGTAGACCGCGCCATCAAAGAGGAAAGCACCGTCTGCTGACGCAATCTTTGCGCCCAGCTCATATGTCCAGAGCTCGTCCGGCTCGACCCCCTCCTGCGCGGGCACGCCGAGAGCGGATGCTGCAGCCACTTGCGACGGTGTCTGGATCGTCCCGCTCCGGAACCCGTGCGCGATATTGGCATAGACCGTGGTGTTATCGCTTGGCAGGTATTTCAGGCTGAAGCGCGGGCTGACCTTGTCGAAGGTTACCGACTGCTTCGGGCGCACCAAGCTGGTAACGCGGTCGAGGCCCGGACCGGAGGACCGCTCATCTTCGAAGTAGCGCACGCCGACCAGCGGCACGAGCTTGCCGTCGAAGAGCTCCCACGAGGCTTCACCGAAGATCGACCAGGACTTGGTCTGCAAAGGCCCGACGATGCTGATCAGCGGGATCTCACCCAGCAGGAAATCGGTCCCATCGAGGTAGAAGTCGATATCGCTGTCGATGGTGGCGTCGCGGTAATAGACGCCGGCAATCCATTTAAAGGCGCCGTCATCATTGTTCGTGAGCCGCAGTTCCTGGGTGAAGGAGTCCGTCTCGAAGGTCGAGTCGTTGTTGTAGTTGAAACCTGCCAGGGTGAGCGGGGCTTCGAAGTCGAGTTCGTGCGTGGTGTAGGACGTCGAGCTTGTCAGGGTTACCGCGTCAAACTCGTAGTTCACAGCCAGCGAGCCGATATCCATCGCCGTATTTGTAAAGCCGTCGACAGGCCCGTTCGTCACGCTCCCGGCGCCGTTGATCGCCGGCTCAGGCAGCGGCACACCGGTGACGGGATTGGTTGTCACGATAGAGTTGTTGAACCCCTGTTCGTTCTCGATCGTCCAGTAGGTCGCGCGCAGGGTGAGGCGGTCAGACGGGGTAAACAGGGCCTTGATCCGCAGGTTGGTGCCTTGGGAATCGTTGGCATTCTCTTGGCCGGATTGAAGGACATCGGCGAAGCCGCCGAGTTCATCATAGCCGCCAGAAATCCGGATCGCGAACTTGTCCGCAACAACCGGAATGTTGACCACGCCGTCCACGGCATAATTGTCGGCGCCGCCTTCCGTGGTGGAGTATTCGCCGAGCAGCTTGCCGCTGAACGCGTCCGTCGTCGGATCTTCGGTGATGAGGCGGATATTGCCGCCCATGGAGCCCTGGCCCCAGATAGTGCCGGATGGTCCGCGGATGACCTCGACCTGCTTCAGATCGAGAAGCCGGGCGGGCGGGGACAGCTGCAGGTTCGGAACGCCGAACGCAAAATCGTCAACATAATAGCCGGTGAGGCCGTCGCCTGTGGTGCCCGCGGCGATGCCGCGGATCTGGATGGTCTCGAACCCGCGCGAAGACGAGGAGACGACGGAGGCGCCGGGGATAAGTTTGACCAGGCCGCCGACATCCTTGATGCCGGAGTTTTCGAGCGTGTCCGCTCCGATCGCCTGAACGGACAGCGGCACGTCCAGAATGGTCTCTTCCCGCTTCTGCGCGGTGACCGTGACGGTGCCGAGGCGCTTGGCATCGGTTTCGTCTTCGGTCGTTTGTGCCTGCGCCGGCAGGAAAGACAGCGCGCCGAGCATACCAGCGCTACAGAGAAGCAGTGTACGATTGTTCATTAAATCCTCCCAATCTCGCGCTGCCACTTGCCGGGCAGACCGCTTTGAGCCAAGAACTATACAAATGTTCAGTCTTCGACAAGGGCTGAGTTTACTTTCGGGAAGGCATGCGGCCTTTGGGCCACACATTTAGGGAGGACGAACCGGTGATGGGCCCAGTCGTAATTCATCAGGTGCTGGCGGGCCGCACGGCCGCCGCCCCCACGGATCAGGCGGCCATGCAGGGCGATCTTCGTCTGACGAATGCGGAGCTACTGGCCCGTGTAGACGCCGCAGCGTCCTTTCTTCTCGCGTCCGGCGTGAAGAAAGGCGACCGGGTGGCCACACTCGCCCCGCCAAGCCTCGACTTCTGGATCACGTTCCTGGCCACAACGTCGATCGGGGCAATCTGGCAGGGCCTGAACCCGGCCTATAAGCGCAACGAGTATGCTTATCTTCTCGAGGACGCGGCCCCTGCCCTGATCTTTGCGCAAACGGATTTTGACACCCGCAACTACTTTGAAGAGCTTCAGGCCCTCGCAAAACCGGGCATTGTCTTCGTGCCGCTCACGAAAGAACCGCTCTCTGCCGCCGATCCGAGGCTCGATCCCGGCCGTTCGGTTTCTTCCACCGACCTTCAGGCAGCGCGCGCATCGGTCGAGCCTGAAGACATCGCCGTTATCGTCTATACGTCCGGGACAACCGGCCAGCCGAAAGGCGCCATGCTCTCGCACCGCGCCGTCGTGCAGACAGCGCTGTCGAACCTCGCCTGGATGCCGGCGGAAGGGCTGAAAGCAACCGTCTGCGCCGCCCCGATCAATCATGTCGGCGGCCTGAACAATGTCTGCTTTACCGTGTTCGCCGCGGGCGGCCGGATCATCTTTTTCCCGCGCGTCGACCTCACCAAGCTCGGACAGGTCAACTTTTCAGAGCGCCCGACTTATCTTGTTGGCAGCCCGACCGCCTGGGCGATGATGATCGCCGCCGGTGCGGACTTTGCAGCCGCATCTTTCTACAAGCTGATTGTATTTGGAGGCGCAGCCTCAACCGTTGCGCAGCTAGAGCACGTTCGCCGGACCGGCGCGCGCATGTCGAGCGTCTACGGGCAGACCGAGACAACCGGCATGATGACGTATACGGAGGAAGACGCCGGCCTCGACATCATGTCGGAGACGATCGGCAAGCCCATCCGCGGAAACGAGATCCGCATTGCGGCCCCGGACGGCTCGGCGCTTCAGCCGGGTGAGACCGGTGAGATCCAGGTTCGCGGGATCTCGGTCATGTCGGGGTACTGGAACAAGCCGGACGCCAGCCGGGAGGCCTTCACGGCAGACGGCTGGCTGAAGACTGGGGACCTGGGCATTCAGCGCCCGGATGGAAACATCGTCTTTGCCGGTCGCCTCAAGGAAATGTTCAAGTCGGGCGGCTACAACGTCTATCCGGTCGAAGTCGAGCTTGCGATCTGCGAGCATCCCGACGTGATGGAAGCGTCCGTGATAGAAGTCCCGCACGACAAATTCCAGGAAGTCGGTCATGCGTTCCTCGTCCTGCGCCCGGGCTCTAGCCTGACCGGAGACGACCTCAAGGCATTTCTCAACGACCGCATTGCAGGCTACAAGATCCCGAAATCCTGGCAGATCCTTGCGGCCTTTCCGCGCCTGCCGAACGGCAAGACGGACAAGCGCGGCCTCAGAGCTGCCTACCAACCCGCGGATTGATGCCGTCAAAAATCAGGTTTGTGCGAACCTGCGATCGATCAGTCCGCCCAGGGCTCTTTGATACTGTTCCAGACGGCCGGTGTTGACTGCGGCTCCGTCATCGACCGGCGTGTGAAATGTCGCCGCAACGCCGGTTAACCCGAGGACGTCCTTGTAGCCCGCGGACAGGACGTCTCCTGTCTCGCCGTTACGCATCTGTGCTGGATCGAGTGGCGAGAGCCCCATCGGACCAAACGCCTCGTCGACAAGGTCCTCAATGCCCGGCGTTGCCATGCGGAAATGCACCGATTTCAGTGGATAGTCTTCATCCTGCGCGGTTGCGCCGAGGCTCGCGCCCAGATGAATCCAAAGGCGGACCTCGTCAGGCGAGGGTGCCAGCGCCCCGAGCACCTGCTGCATGCCGAGGTGGCCGATCTCATGACCGCTGCTGGCGACAATCCAGACCGGGAACGAGGCCTTGGCATAGGCTTCGGCGAGTTGCCTCGCGAGGAGGATCCCGGGCGCGCGCTCGGCCACCGATCCGAACCATCCCGTCATCGGCGTCGAGATGACGAGTCCCGCCCCCTTTCCAGGTCTCGCCCCGATCAAACTTACTCCGGACACGGAGGTACGTGTCGCTGAAAGCGACAGCCGAGCCTCATGCTTCTGATGAGCTGCTGCCAGGATCAGGTCGTGATCGCGCCGCGCATACAAGATCACGGGGATCGCAAGGTCAGAAGACGTGACGGACCGGTTATAGGCAAAGATCGAACCGGACGGTGTCTCGGTGCACATGAGGTAAGCGGCTGCGCCTTGCCGTGCCGCTGCCGCAACTTCAGCTTCTAGCGCATCTGTCCAATAGGCGGAAAACGGGCCTGGCATGGCACGTACAACGCAGTCCCCAGGACGGGCGTCGTCCGGCAAGGACAAACGAACACTCCCCTCTAAAGGTGCCGGCAGGGCGATCGGCGGCATCCATTGCAGGAACCCCTCGCACGTTTTGCTGCTCAGTTCGATTGCCGCCGCCGGATCGACGAGTGTGTCTGCCGAAAATGCTGTCAAGCCGAGCCTGTAACCGGCAGACTCGAGGGCCGTGGCAATCCAGTCGCGGGTGCGCTCTTCACCTGGAGAGCCGGTTCGCCGGATGCCAAACGATGCGAGTTGGAGAAGCTTTTCGGACATCGGGACTTCAGTCGGCTGTGCGCCGCGGCTCATGCAGGCTGACAAACCTGATGCTAACAGAAGTGACAGGGCCTGACGCCTGCTGGGTCCGGGAATTTTCAAGCTCACCTCTCCTGTCGGGTTCAGCGTCGCAGGGCCTCGACTGAGCGGCGATTATGCTTGCGCTGATCAATTCTCGGAACAAGCAAAAAGCGCGAGCAGGTTTAGACCTGAACGCATTTCCCGGACCAGAGCCTGATAGATTTAAAATATCTGGCGCTGGTCTTCGCGCTTCAACAGTTCTCGGCGTCAAGGCGCTCGAAACGCGGGGCGGAGTGCCGGCAAGCCTCGACCCACGCACAGCCAACGCGGTGGCCGAAATGTTCTGTCAGGCGACGGCGCTGGAAATCGACTGAATCATCCAAGCCGCGGAAGCCTGGGGCGCGCCCGCCCTTCGCGGTTCATGGCAATGGACCCGTTGGCGACGGCGGCGACAACATCCGGCGTGGCCTTTTCGATGGCGCCTGAATCGAACGGTGGCTGGGGATCATATTCAATCCCGAGCTGTATCGCTTTAGCGACTGACGCATCTGCGATGAGGCTGACCAGGTGGAGCGCCATGTCGATGCCTGCTGAGACACCCGCGGCTGTGACGATACGATCTTGCTCGACCCAGCGGGAAGCCTCAGGCGTTGCGCCAAATTCCGTGAGCCGCTCACGAACGGCCCAATGGCTTGTTGCGCGAAGGCCTTTGAGCAATCCTGCTGCCCCCAGAATGAGAGAGCCGGTGCAGACCGAGCAGGTCCACTTCGATCTTGCGTGGACGTTGCGCAGCCAATCGAGCGTAGGCTGATGGCTTTCCATTGCAATCGACCCCGGACCGCCGGGAACAAGGACCAGATCTGCTTCAGTGACGTCCTGGTAGCTGTAGCTGGCTATGAAAGGCAGAGCCTGATTGTCAGGATAAACAACACCAGCCGTCTCTGCGACAACGAAGACGTCCGCGTCCGGTAGCAGGGAAAAGACTTCGAGCGGACCGACTGCATCCAGCATAGTGAAGTTGTCATAGAGAAGAACTGCAATCTTCAACGGCATCGGAAACCTCCCTCCGAACGTTTTGACGGGCCAGCTACAGGCCCGCCTGAGCCCTGCTTCCGTCAGCATTCAACTTTGCCTCAGAGTCTAGAATAGCTCTCGAGCCGGCTAAACTGGACCAGGTGATGAGCCTCAGCCGCAGGAAGCCACACCCATTCAAAGTCTTATCCACTTTGACGCAGATGCGCCAGAATCGCTTCGTGCACGGAGCCTGGCTGTTCGAGATGAACGAAGTGACCTGCGCCGGAAACCGTCTGGGTGCGCACGCCGCCGGTAAAGAAAGCGGGCGGCATGGCGGCCTCGAAGATCGCCGCGCTGATACAGCCATCGTCGGCGCCGCAGAGCCCGAGCGTCGGCGCCGCAATCGGCGACGAGAGGAGGCGCTGGCTTTCGGCCGCACGCGGATGCGCGAAGTCAAAGGCCGTTCGGTAGTATTCGAGCGCGGCGGCCAGCACGCCGGGACCGGCGAGCGCCGCCTCTGCGTTGGTGAGGGACTCTGTATCGTTCCAGTTCGGAGACCAGTCGCGCCAGAGGCGCTTGAGAAATGCATACGCATTGGCTGGCAGCAGGAGTTCGGCTGCACCGCGGACCTGGAACCAGTAGACATACCAGGACCTGCGCGTCTGCTCATAGTCTGCGGCCATGACCCCGGCGAAGGCGGCGGGTTGCGGGACCGACAGCATGACGACCCGGCCGATTCGCTCGGGGCAAAGCGCAGCGGCGCCGTAGACGAGGTTGACGCCCCAGTCATGGCCGACGAGGTGGGCCTGGTCCGCGCCAAGCGCGTCCATCCATCCGCGTACATCCTCTGCGAGGCTCGCGACGCTGTAATCATTGTCTGCTGGCTGCGAGGAGGGCTCATAACCGCGCAGCGTGACCGCGACAGCCCGGAAGCCAGCATTGGCGAGCGCCGGCAACATCAGCCGGAAAGTCTGCGGCGTATCCGGGAAGCCATGCAGGCAGAGAACGAGCGGGCCTTCCCCCATCTCATGCGCCGTAAAGGACAGCCCATTGGCTGTGAGGGTCCGGACGGCCGCGCCGTCGATCGTCGGCAGGGTCAATTCAGGCTCCCGTCCGACCACGGATCGATCAGGATCTTGGCATGCTTCTCCGGATCTGCGAGCTCAGAGAAGGCGCCGGCAATCCCGTCAAGGCCGACGGTGCCGGTGTGAAGCGCCTGCCAGTCAAACAACCCCTGCTCGATCAGGCGAAGTGCATCGGCAAATTCTTCCGGCGAGTAGTAGATTACAAACACCATGGAGAGCTCCTTGGCGATGGCCACCATCGGCAGAAAACTCTCATTGCCGGACGCAATGCCGGTCACCACGATCCTCGCATTCTGCGGGGCTTCGAGCACAAGGCGTCCCAGCATGCCGGGTGCTCCGGTATTCTCGAAGATGACCAGCGGCGCGCCCGGCGCTTTTTCCGCGGCGAGCGCGATCGGGCTTTGCTCGGCGCCGTTGACGACATCGCTTGCGCCCATCCGGGCTGCGAGCTCCCGGCGCTTCGGGGAAAGATCTGACGCGATGATGGTGCGCACGCCCCGCGCCTTGAGGACGGCGGTGATGGCAAGACCGATCGGCCCGGCGCCGACAATCACAGCCGCTGCGCCGTCAGGAAAGGCGGCCTTGTTGACCGAGTGCACTGCAATCCCGAGCGGCTCGACGAAGGCGGCAGCTTCTGTCGGGACGGTCGCTGGTACCTTCAGGAGCATGGCTTCTGTCAGGGTCATGTATTCGGCATAGGCGCCTGTCGTTTCCGGATTGGATCCGATCAGGACGGGCGCGCCCTGCTTCAGAACAAAAGGCATCGAGACAACACGGTCGCCGACGGCGAGGGCTCGCTCCGTCCCTGGCCCGAAGGCGCAGACTTCGCCGACGAACTCGTGCCCTAGGACGACGCCCTGATTGTAGGCGCGCTCGAGTTCGGTCACATCCGCGCCGAGCGAACGCGCCGTTTCGATCGTGTGCTTCTGGTGTTTGAAGACGTGCAGGTCCGATCCGCAGATACCGCAGGAGCGGACCTTGATCAGCACCTCGCCGGGCCCCGGTTCAGGTACGGGACGGTTTTCAGTCCGGAATGTCTGGCCGTAAAGGACGCTTGCCCGCATGCCCGTCATGATCATTCACCGTGAACGATCAGCTTGGAGCAATCTGCGCCGATGGCGTCGCAATAGACCCGGTACATTTCGAGTGCGGCGCGGGCATCAACGACGGAAACGGGCTTGCCCTCGTCATCGAGATTGATGTTTGCGCCGTAGATCGCAAACCAGACGATGGTCTCTCCAACCTGATCCGGCGGCGTCACAAGCGTATGGGTCGAGCCGGCGGGCTCGAAAAGGTAGGAGCCGGGCCCGGAGACTTCTTCCGGGCTCTCGAGATAGTACCAGCTTCCTTGCAGGGTAACCGCATAAACAAAACCGGTATGGAAGTGCTTGATGACTTTTGCGCCGGCCGGAAGCCGGGTCATCGAAATCCAGAGACCCTGGTTGAGATCCACATGCAGCAGCTTGATGGCGGTGCCGTCCGGGGCGACCGCCCAGGGAAGGTCCTCGTCGCGTACGAGCTGTGTCGGTGCTTCCCAGACCGGGAAGGTGCCGCGCGCGGCGACTTTCGCCGCATATTGGGCGAATTTTTCTTCCATGCTGAGCTTAGCCTGTCCGTCTGCCATCTTGTCCTCCCGGGATCTGTGTTTGAAGTTTTCTGACGTTTAGCGAATGCTGAGGGCGAGGTTCGAGTAGGTCGTCCTCGCCGTCTCGTAGCCCCCCGGCAGCGGCACCCGCGAAGGGTTGTACCAGGGCATGTAGGTCGCCAGCAGTTTTGGCAGGAAGACCTTGTTATAGGCCTTCATCCTGGCCGCACGCTTGGCTTCGAGTTCAGGTGTCTGGTAGCGGGCGATGGTTTCCGGATCAGCCTCGATCATGGCTGCCTGGAAGCGGCTGCAGAGCCCCAGGTAGTGCCGCTGGAAGAACATCGCGAGCTTCATCCGGTGGAAGTAGTCGCCGCCGCAGGCATGATAGACATCGTGCGCAACGCTGCGGTGCTCAACCTCTTCCATGATGTGCCAGTACATCAGCCCACGGATGGGTTCCTTCATGTAATCAAACATGCCTGTTTCGATCTGTGTCCGCGCGGCGGCGCACGTCATGGATTCGAAGCCTTCGCCATAGGCGAGGCAGAACTTGAGCGGCTTGTTGCGGCTCCAGTCGTCGAACAAGGCTTCGACTTCCTTTTCGAGTTCTGCAAGGCGCGGTCCTGCCGGGTGCACCCGCTTGACCACATCGTTCATTTTCTGGTGCTGACGGAAGTGCTGGCCTTCCTGCGCGCAGAAGCGCAGCGCCTCTTCCTTGAGGTCCTGGTCCTTGATCTGAGGCATGGCCGCCTGGACCGTCCGGATCAGGAAGGGCTCAAGGTAGGGCAGCATCATCCATGACCCAACGAAGAGGTAGGACAGGGCCGGATCGTCCTCGATGAAGACCAGATCCATGTCATCGGGAAACTCGAAGTTCATCCGGCGGATCGGAATGTCTTCAGCAATGCTCATGACCTGCTCCTCGCGTTGACAAGCGGCGTTTAACTACACTTACCGTCCATATGGACTGTACGTTTGTTCAGTGTCAATATGCGGACGATTACGGAGGTCAAAATGCAGCAGCGGCGCGTCCTGGTTACCGGCGGAACGGGGTTTATTGGACGGCGGGTCGTCAGCCGCTTCCTGAGCGAAGGAGACGATGTCGCCTCCTTTGCCCTGCCTGGAGAAGCGCTGCCTGCTGACTGGGAAGGCTGGGTCGCCGCGCGTTCGGGAAATCTCCTCGAGCCAGCGAGCCTCGCCGCGGCCTGTGAGGACCGCGATCTCGTGATCCATCTGGCGGGGCTGGTCGGACATGGCGGCGACTATGACCTCCAGTGGCGCATCTTTGTTGATGGCACACGCCATGTCTGCGAGGCGGCTGGGAGCGTCCGTGCGCGGCTCGTCGTTGCGACTTCGATCGCGGTCTACGGCACGCACATGCAGACGCGCGTCTGCGATGAGGAGGCCGGCCACGGGCCCTGGGCGGGGGCCTATGGCCGGGCCAAGCAGGGCCAGGAAGCTGCCGCGCTGGAGGTGGCCTCAAGACTCTCATTGCCACTGACGCTCATTCGTCCGGCAAACGTCTACGGGCTCGGCGGCGGCGGGGCCTGGGGCGACCGGCTGATCGAGGCAATCCGGGCGTCCGGCGGCGCGCTGATTGGCGAGGCGGATACGAACAATGCCGGACTGACGCATGTCGACAATCTGGCGGATGCGATTTTCCTTGCGGGCACGCACCCGGCCGCCATTGGACGCACCTACAATGTCTGCGACGGCGAAGACGTGACCTGGGCCCGCTTCATGACCGACATGGCCGCCCTAGCCGGCCGGCCGCGCCCGCCGCTTTATCCGCTGCAGGACGTCCTCGATCTGGTGAAAGCGAATGAAAACCCGGCCGAGCTGAAAGGCCCGGAAAATGCGGCCCTGCCTTTCATGGAGGGGGTCAATCTAGTTGGCTTTGATAACCGGATCCCGAACGCGCGGATCCGCCGCGAGCTCGGCTGGACCCCGCAGATCTGCTATCCTGAAGCCCTTGAGCAGATGCGGCGATCGATACCAGTCGCGGCCATTCCCGGTTCTGGCGAACGGGCTTAGACTCGCGCCATGCCCGACACCGAAAAACCTCCTGCCCGCCGCACCCAGGCCGATCGAACCCGCGCCACGCGCGAGCGCATCCTGAAGGCGGCGCATGATACGCTGATGGCCCGCGGCTATGCCGGGGCCTCGACCTGGGCCGTGTGCGAAACCGGTGGCTTTTCGAAAGGCACGTTGCTGCATCATTTCCGGCAGCGCACGGATCTTTTCGGCGCGCTTATCGTAGATCTCGGCCTGCGCAGTCTGGCCTCCCTCGACGCGGCCATGAAGACGGCCGCACCCGGCCAAAAAATTGATGTCTTTCTGGGCTGGCTGTGGTCGACGCTTGAGGGTGACTTTTTCGTCGTGGGCCTTGAAGTGTTGACCGCGGCGCGCACTGAGCCCGAACTCGGCGAAGCAATACGGCGGGGGGCCGACGAGCTTTCAAGACTTCTGGACGCGTTCATCGACAGCGCGCTTGAAGATGTGCCGGTAGGCTCAGCCGATCTCGTTAGAAGCGCTCTCCAGGCTTCGGTTCATCTGGTGCGGGGGATCGGGCTCGATCTGTCCATCGGCGGCGATCTGAATGCGCACCGCGCGCGCTTCGACACCTGGTCCCGCACTGTGCGCGTGCTTGCCTCAGGCACGTTCGCGCCGCCGCCTGAGCGATAATTTCAAGTCAGGCCTTGAAGACTGAACATTTGTATAGTTTCTTCGATTAAAGAGCGCATCATGTCGAATGCGCCGGATCGGGGAAGACGCCATGCAAACGCACGCATCACCGCTGAGCGAAGCCGACATACAGACCTGGAGGGATGAGGGCGTCCTGATCCTGCCCGGTTTCTTCAGCGCCGAAGAACTCGAAAAGCCGCACGAAGACTTTCAGACGATTTACGAGATGCTGCCGCCGGCGGCGCGCAAAGCGACGGCCGAGGCCGGCAATACGGCCGAGACGGCGAAGTTCCATGTCAACCAGCTCGAGGCGATCCGGCCGCTGCCGACACTCGGAGCTCCGGACCTCAACCTGCTGGCCGCGCATCCGCGGCTGATCCGGGCCGTGCAGTCGCTACTCGGGACAGCGGACGTCTTCCTCTACACGTCCTATGCTTGGCGCAAGGATGCCGGCCAGACCAATTACAGCCAGCCCTTTCACCGGGATTATCCCACCCATCAGCTGCTTGTGCCGCCGGACCGGCCGGAACACGGCGCCGTGCTGATGTTCATCTACCTCACGGATGTAGACCTCGGGAATGGCGCGCTCGCCTATGTTCGCAACTCAGAGGCGCGGCGCTTCGGTATCGAGGCCGGCCAGCCCGGCAGCGAAGGGCAGACGGAGCTGGCGAAAGGCGAACGCCGCGCGGTCGGCCCGCGCGGCACGGTGCTGCTCTATTCGGGCGAAACCTTTCACCGCGGCACGGACCTGACAGAGCCAGGCGTCTACCGGCACGTGGTGGGCGCCGGATACCGGCGCAGCGACATGCCCTGGATTGGTCCGCGCCGGGGCGATTTCCATCCTGTGCTGCCGATCTGGCGCGACATCATGGAAATGGCTGAACCCGAACAATTGTCCGTCTACGGTGTACCAAGGCCCGGCAACCCTTATTGGACAGAGCGCACGATCAGAGGGGTCGAGGCGAGATTTCCGCGCTGGAACTCTGACCCCTGGCGCATCGCCGCAGGACTTGCTTTGCGGTCGGCCGCGCACCCCCCTGAGACATTCCAGTGGCCGTCGGTCACAGAGGTCGGCGGCGCCGACATTGACGCCTTTGTATTGCGGGCGCGGCAGAAGGCGCGCGCTAGGAAAGCCGGCCAATGAACGCCCGGAATTCGGGTCCGGGGGTTTATGAGGGTTACACCTCGGAGGTAGCGAACGGCTATGAACGCAGATCGATGTACGTTGCGGTCGATGACGGCTGCCGGATTGCCATCGACATCCTGCGGCCATGCCTCGATGGCGAAATCCATGAGGGCCCGCTTCCCACGATCGTTCAGGCGACGGGATACAGGCGGGCGTACTTCTTTGGCGAAACCGATCTGGCGCTTAGTGGTGACCAGCCCGCCTGGAAGAAGCTGAAAGTCGGCGATCTCGTCACCAGCTATGAGAAAAGCCTGCTCGCCAAACGGCTGGTAGACCACGGATACAACCTCGTTTGCATTGATCTTCGCGGGACAGGCGCCTCGTTCGGGAAGGGCTCGAACCTGATGTGGCGCAACAGCGCCGACATCGCCTTCATCATCGACTGGATCGCCGCGCAGGACTGGTCGACGGACAGGATCGGCATGATCGGTATTTCCTGGGAAGGAACGATCCAGCTGACGACGGCGGCCTATCATCCGCGTCACCTGACCGCGATTGCGCCGATGGCCACGTCGCAGGGTTTCTCCGCCGTCTGCGACGGCGGGCTCTACCTGCATGGCTTCTACTCGGTCGATTGGGCGGGCATGGTTGCCAACCAGCAGGGACAGGCCCCCGCCCTGCCCGTTGATGGCAATGAGGGTCCGCGCCTGATGGAAGAAGCTGTCCTGCAGCGTCGCCCTCGGTCGCTGCCGACAGACACGCCGGACCCGCTCTCGCTGATGAAGATGGTCCGTGAACCGATGCTTCAGGCCGTACGCCAGGACGCCCCTGCCCCGCCGCTACCCGAACTCGGGCCGCTGGGTGACAGCCTCGATGAAACCGGACGCCTCAATGCGTCGGGCACGGCGATCCTGCTGGTCAGCGGCTGGTGGGATATCAGTTTCAACGGGCACATCCTGGATTTCTACAGGGCACTGACGGTTCCGAAGCGGCTCCTGATGGGCCCGTGGAACCATCTGGGTCCGCAAGTCTCCTATATCGAGCAACACCGCTGGTTCGATTACTGGCTGAAGGGCATCGACAACGGGATTATGTCTGAGGCGCCTTTCTGCTTTGCTGAGGTCGATACGTTTGGCCTTGAACGCTGGTTCAGCGCTGAGACGTATCCGCTGCCCGAGAGCTGCAAGAGGCGCCTCGACCTTGATAGCGAAGGCAACCTTGCCCAGCCTGGAACAGCAAGGAATACTGAGCTGACTTACGCAGTCGACTATGGAGTCACGCTGGGTGACCATAGCCGGTCCCGTTTCTTCTTTCGCAGCGACAAGCGCATTTCGCCCCCGGACCTGAACCGGCGGTCGCAGCGATGCCTCGAATTCCTCACCGAGCCCTTTAGGGACGGCGCGCGCCTCAACGGCCGTCCGGAGCTTTTTGTTTACCTGAAGACGACGGGCCGGTCTGGCGCGCTCATCGCGACGCTGGAGGAAGTCCTCAATGATGGCCGGGCCCATTACATCACCGAGGGCTGGCTGAACTTCTTCCACAGACAGATCTCAGACAGTCCGCGCCCGCATGACGGGCGCGCATTCCATAGCCAGTCGGCGTGCGATCTGAAGGACGTCACCCCGGGCCAGATGATGGAGGTCGCTCTTGAATTCTATCCGGTCGCCTGGCGGCTGCAGCCGGGAAGCCGGGTGAGACTGACCCTCGCCGGCGCGGATGCGGACAACCTGTTCGTCCTTCCGGAAGCCCCCGCTCCGACACTGACGCTTCTGACCGGCGGCGAACCGGCAAGCTGCCTCTACCTGCCCCTGATTGATGAATGTCTTCCACAGAGCGCCGCTCATGATCCTGGAGCCCGGTTTGAAGGGCGCCATGCTGCGGCATTCCACTACCTGGAGCGCAATGATGTCTGATCTGATCAAGCCGGCTTCGATAAGCTACGCGGATGTCTTCGACCTTGTTGCAGCAACCGTTGATCCTCGCTCGCCCGCCGTCATCTGCGACGGCGAGCAGACCGACTGGCAAACCTTTCACGCAAGATCTGACGCTCTTGCAGGTGCCCTCTTGCGGCGCGGACTCGCCCCCAGCTCAAAAGTGGCGCTCTATATGCGCAATGGAGCAGACTACCTCATCGCCTTCGCGGCCTGTTTCAAAGCACGCCTGGTTTCAGTCAATATCAATTACCGGTATGGCCCAGGAGAGCTGAGCTACCTTCTGAGCAACGCCGATGCGGAAGCGGTGATCTTTGACGCGGAGTTTTCCAGCACCCTTGAGAAGGCGAACTCCTCAACTTTGAAGCTGAAGATATCTGCCCGCGGCTCGGCACCTGAAGCAGAAGCAATCGAGAAACTTTATGCGGAAGCTCCGCAGCCGTTGCCAACGGGCCGCAGCGGTGACGACATCTTCCTGCTCTACACAGGCGGAACCACCGGAATGCCGAAGGGCGTAATGTGGCCGTCGCAATCCATGTGGGAAGCGCTCGCGTCGGCGCGCCGCGCGGGGCTGAACGATCCGTCAGCGATGACACTCGACGCGCTCGCGGTGCTCCTGCGAGGCAGCAAGATGCAGCCAGCATACTATATCGCGCCGCCGGTGATGCACGGCACAGGACTGTTCTCTGCGGTTAGCGTCCTGTCACGCGGTGGAGCAGTCGTCTGCAGCGCCGCAAAAAGCTTCGACGCAACCGCGGCGCTGCGCGCGATTGAAGCGCACCGATGCTCCGGATTCGTCATCGTCGGAGATGCCTTTGCCCGCCCGATCGTCGACGCGCTAGACGCGGCATCCGGCGCATTTGATCTCCGATGCGTTGAAGCCATCGTCTCGAGCGGAATGATGTGGAGCCATGAGGCAAAGCAGGGACTTCTGAAGCACATGCCGCGGGCGGTGCTTTCAGATGGCCTTGGCGCAAGCGAGGCCTCCAGCATCGCCTTTTCGGTCACCACGAAGGACATCGTGCCGGAGGCGGCGCGGTTCTCGCCTGTCGACGTGATCGTTGTTGATCCTGAAACATTCGAACCAGTCGCAGCGGGTTCCGGAAAAATCGGCGTCATCGCCAAGGCTGGTGCCCTGCCTCTCGGCTATTACAAGGATCCAGAACGTACGGTATCGACCTACCGCATCATCGACGGCATCCGGCGCATGATAAGCGGCGATCATGCACGTCTCGAGGCGGATGGAACGATCACACTGCTTGGGCGCGGCAATCACTGCATCAACACTGCCGGGGAAAAGGTCTACCCGGAAGAAGTCGAGGAAGTCCTGAAACAGTTTCCTGGCATCATTGATGCGCTGGTATTCGGGGAAGCGGATCCACGGCTTGGACAGCGAGTCGTGGCTATCGTTTCGCGGAAAGCTGATACCGACCATGAGGAACTAACGGCCTTCGCCCGGCAGAAGCTTGCCGGATACAAGGTCCCGAAGGCAATCAAGGTGGTGGATCAGGTACCCCGCGGCCCGAACGGAAAGGCCGACTACCCAAGTGCGAGGGGGCTGTTTTTGCAGAATGACCTGCTCTGATTCTTCGGGCCACGGCCATTTTGGGTGGGCGACCGACGCGGCTTCGAGCCGCTGGCTACTGTACTTTGGAGTTCAATTGGTGGGAGCGGTTCAAGTTGAAGCGTGAGGACTTGATAGTCGCAGCTCGGGATAGTCGCAGCTCGGGAGTTCTCGGGGCGTGAGCTTTCAAGACAAATTTCAACTTTCGCGCTTGCGATAATTTCCAAAGGTTCCGATAGTGGGCCTGGCTGTTGCCTGGCGAGCGGCGGCATTCGTGTTGTGCCCGCTCGGCACAGGGGGCGGTGATGGCAGCAAAGTACGGTGTGTTCATAAGCTATTCGCGGCAGGATGAAATCGTCGCGAAGCGCGTTTTCAATGAACTGAATTCAAATGGCGTGCCGGCGTATAGGGACTTAGACAGGCTTCAACCGGGATCTAGCTGGGCGCCCGCCCTGATTGAAGCAATCGACGGCTCGGAAGCTGTCGCCATCCTTCTTTCTGAGGCGTCAGTTACGTCTCCAGCTGTGTTGAAAGAAGTCCAGTATGCTATCGAGAAAAACAAAGCACTCATTCCTGTACTCATCCGTGGAAAGACGGGAGATCTTGAAGGTCCTGTAGTGGACCTGATCCAAGACCGACATTGGATGAGCGTAACTAACAAGCGAGGTGCTGTCAGTTCTCTTAATCCGCTCATCCGTGCAGCTAAACGGCATTGGGGACGGATAGCGCCAGTTATTGCCTTCTCAAATTTGAAGGGAGGCGTGGGGAAAACGACTCTCGCTGCGCAAATATCCAGCGCGCTCGCCGGGAAGGGTCGATACTCAATCTTGATGATCGACCTGGATCCTCAGGCAAACCTTACGCAATTTGTACTCACTCATGAGCAGCAAGCTGAATTGGTCGGCGAAGATCAATCGGTATTGTCTCTATTCGAAAAGAGCCTCGTCTATGGAGCGCCCTCTCCTCGTACCACTCTGACAGCGTTCAATGGCGGGGCAATTGAACATCCCGAGATCGAACGGATAGCCTATAGGATTGGCAACTCTGTGCTCGGAGAGTATGCCGAGGTGGCCGAAGAAAGTGGCTCGGTATTTATAGTTCCTGGTCAGTTTGAACTGGTCAAATACACCTTGCCTCAAGCAGCAGCTTATCTCCCGCAGCTTGAGGCTAACTTCGCCAAAAGTCTTCACGAAGCACGCAAAGTTTTTGACGCAGTGATAATTGATCTCAATCCTTCCTCATCTTTTATGATCAAGTGCGCGCTTTCCCACGCAACACACGTTATTTGTCCCATTCGTCCAGATATGTATTCCGTGCAAGGATTAACCGGCCTCAGGAGATTGATAGACAGTGCGTTCGGACTAAGCAGTCCGCCCAAGATTCTTACACTATTGAATGCAGTTCCTAGTTGGGACGATGAGTTCGTTTCCAAGATAAAAGCAGCGCTGAACGATGTGCCCTTAGCGAGACAGCTTGTTGCCGACAAAAAGAATGGGCAAGCGGCTAAAGTAATAGGTACGTTTCTTCGTGATCCCGGCGATACTCACGTGATGAAGAACTGGATTCCGGACACGACAATGTTGAAGACGTACTTTGCGAAACCGAAGACCGCGGGATTTTTCTCTATTGCTCGACACAGTTCGAGCGGGACGTATGGTCAGCGCTTGGCTTTGCGTCTTTCGGAGATCGCCTCGGAAGTAGTCGAACTCACGAAACTGGATCCCTTAGATGGCCAAGACTCCGGAAGAAATTCTAAAAAAGCTTAAGCCGACCAAATCGTTCGCTCTGACTCCCGAGAGCATGAAGATGTTCGCGGGCTATGTGATCGACCTCGGCCCAGACCAATTCGTCGCGCGCTGGATTGAGCACACATCAGCGAAGAAAGCTGTGAAAGCCTTGGCACCGAAGATCGTTGATCCGCGCGTTGCCATTTTAGCAGAGCGTATAGCTCAAGTTGCAAAGACAACAACACTTACCCCCGCAGAAGCTGCAGTTGCTTTCATAAACTTCTCCAAGGAATCGGACTCCAGCATTCCCGCGCCTCCGGCGACAGCAAAGAAAGGTCCGGTTCCCGCAATCAAGTGGCTTGTTTCGAAAACCGGAGTTGAAGCAACGGAGACACAGTTATCTGCCTTCGAAGAGCAGTTCGCATGAGATTTGATGAGTGGGGTTTTTTAGACAACGACGGAATAAGAATCGGATTGGGCTTGGCGTGACAGTTTAGTCAGTCGGCTGACGTTGGACGCGCTGTTGCCCTTGACCCGCCCTAGGCCCCTAAGGCCAAAGTCTCGTTGCTTCGCGACCGAAACGGGCCAATGACCGCCGCACGCACGTTCGAATGTCGACGCTTGACTAGTCGCCAGTTTAAGCCGTTCGTGCGTTGCGCGCCGACCCAGCCCCCCCCCGATCCGGATCTTGATGTCGAAAACTGATTGCCGGCAGAAAGTCGGTCACTTCAACCGAGATAGTCCACACGTCAAAAGATACTCGAAAGTCGTTTGGTAGAACGCTGGTGGCCGCGTCGGATCCTGAACATTTCCCTCCGGCACAAAAATGACCATGCCCTGACGCGCCCGCGTGAGGATAACCCGGTATGCATTCTCCAAATACATCTGCCGTTCCGCTGAGTTCACATTCTGCCACTTCGTTCCCTTAAAAGCGTGATGGGTCCAGGCGTTGTGATGATAGCGAAGATCTGCGTCCCAACAGACGCCGGCCCAATCAACCTCCAGCCCTTGCACGTCAAACTCGATGGCAACTTCTTCGAGGTAGTAAGCCGATCGGACATCCTCAGGTCCGTTCAAGAACCAATTGCCTGGATCAATCTTTGCACGGACATTGAGCCCTTCCGGTCGCAGCCGGTAGGCGCCTGACGATGCCATCAGACCAAAGCGCTCACTGCCCCGGGCATGCCGGCGAAGCCAGGAGCGCGCTTCGTCGATATTGCGGGTCAGAGCGATAGGGTAGCGATCCTTGATGGCCTCGTAGGTTTTTGCCGCCAAGTCTGATCGATTGTCTAGGACATGACCGACAAAGTCCGACAATGCCTCAGCACGAAACGAGCGCATGCTGACGCCCAGATGCAGGTCAGGCTGCCATGCGACACGCTCACTTGCATTCAAAGTTTCAGCAGCCTCCTGGAGGCCATAGTGTGGATCGCTCAATCGGTTCGAGAGATGGATTTTCCAGTCCGGATAACGGGCGCCTAAAGCACTCATCCATTCTGACAGCCCCGCCTCACCTGTGTTGATCTCCTGCCCACCGCCCACCAGGCAGATGATCACGCACCAATCTTGATGCCGATCCATGACGCTGATGAGAAACTCAGGTTCAGACTGATCGAACCCCGTCTGGCCGCGCTTAGACTGCATAAACTTCGACGCCTGGTCTCTGTCCCAAGCACGCTGGGCTTCATCGAAGATGACGATGCGTTCGGGCGGCGCGTTTTGGCCTCTCAGGGCTTCATCCCGAAAGTGATGAATGTTTTGAACAAAGCTCGCGACCTCGCGTTCGGCGTCCTGTTTCCGGCATCCCGTCCGCTCGCACTGATCACGCGCAAGCGCCTCTCGCAGCACAGTCACCAGCGGACCGTTACCCGACAAGAACACAGCCTTCTCAGGCTCGACTTGCTGCGCGCTGGAAGTTGCGATGTTTAGACCTGCTAGCGTTTTGCCCGAGCCAGGCACGCCCGTAACGAAGCAGATGGTCTTCAAGCGAGACGTGCGAGCTTCTTTGACGATGGCGCGGATACACGCGGTGGTCGCATTGAGGTTCTTGGCGCCGGCGTCGGACCGGGCAATCTCATCGACAGAATGGTTTTGATAGAGCGCCTGAGCCGCCTCGATGATAGTAGGCGTCGGCATGTACCCAGACGTTGCCCATGAGCCTGCATCCACAGCTTGGGTAGGCCGGTTACGCAGCACCAACTCGATCAAACGAAGAAGGTGTTCGCTCGGACTGCAGATTGGCGCGGCAACTTGATCTGCCGCCCAAGTGAGCTTGACCGTACTGCCAGCGCTGGCCCGGGTCGCAATCAAGACTGGCACAATCGGCAAGTCGTGCGAGCCGCGGTGGAAGTTCTTCAGGTCCAGGGCATAGTCGTGCACTTGGTCAATTGCCGCGCGGTCGAAGGTATCGGAGCCGACCTTGAATTCGACCACGAACACGGTGCCCGCCAGGAGCAAGACAACATCTGCGCGCTTGCCCATGCGCGGGATCGCAAACTCAAAGAAGATCGTCCCCGCATCGAGCCCCGACAGTTCTTGCTGCAGCACATCGATTTGTACCAACCAGGCGTCGCGCTGCGTCCCCTCAAGCGCAAAATGGTGGGAACGGCTCAGTTCACCGAGGATAGTGTCCCGCGGCGTGGTCAGGAAGGTCGATATGGGCGCGTGATAGTATGAGGACTGGAGCACGGGTTCTTTGCGGATTATGTCGGAACAGAAGATACGTCACAAACGCATTTGCGATTTAAGTCTACTCTGTCAGCGATCCCCTAACGCTCTACCCGGCTTGGAATTGGTATCTGCGCTATGCTTTGCCGTCCAGAATGGCGCGGAGGACCTTCGACATCGTGTCGAGCGCTTCTGTTGATGAGGTTCGATCAACGATCGCGTGGCATTTACGTTGGGCACGGAGCAATTCGGAATCTTGCTGCGTCACTTCTGAGCCTTCGTCCTCATAAAAGGTTTCGATGGGTACCGCGAAGTATTTTGCAAGCTCGTACAGAACCCCTGCTGAAACGCGGTTGGCCCCTGTTTCGTACTTCTGCAGCTGTTGATGGCTCATCCCATGCGCCGCTGAAACATCGGCGAGCGTGGCTTGCCGTTCACCGCGGAGCTTACGAACATTTGCGCCCACAATGAGATCCGCGTCGACGGGCTGACGGTTCGATCGCTTCTTCGGCCGCTTCACGTGCTTCTCCAGTTCAGATTGGGCCGTACCAATGTGCAGCGGCTTGGCTTCCACGTCACCTACGGATTTTCGTAGAGGCGCAGTCGTGACGGTTTGAAAGTCGCGTCGATGGACCTGAGCAGATACCTCCCCCGCATACACGATTGCCGGCAAGCTTGTCGAAATTTCGCGCCCGAATCAACTACCTATAATAGCGCCTTAGCTATCTATTGGAGATAGCCGATGCGACCTCAACTCTGGCAATTCGATACAGTGTTCATCGATCTTGAAGACCGCGACGTGACGGTCAAGCTGGCGCACGCCAAGTCGGCCGCTTGCGTAACGGTTCAGTTCCGCATGGCCGAAGCTGCGCTGGATACCTCTGTCCACGAACTAAGGCGGCGCGCGGAATTTGTAGCGCGCGAATGGCTCTTGGAGCTCGCATCCTTCCTGGATCAGTCTTAGTTAGCTCTCTAGCGCCACAAGAACGATGAAACCCAGGACGACCGCGGCGGCTGCCACCCATATCCAACGCGGAAGCGGCGGAGGCGTGTAGTCGCCCCGAGTATCCCGGTCCCACCCACTCACGGAAGAGCGCTCCGGTCATGGCCAATCGCAGAGTCAGTCATATTTGCGGTCGCCCCAAAGATCGCTGGGGCATGCTAGCCCCCAAATGCCGGCGCCGGCCGACCTGGCCGCCTTTTCCTCGTCAGCGTATTCGCCCTTGCTGTATTTCGGCCAGTCCCTGCCCCAGCCGTTCGCGACCATGAATTCGGCGAGGCTTTCATCGCCGGCACTGCATCGGCCGATACCGCGGTCGTATTGGTCCTGCCCCACAATCTCACAGGTCACGGTTCGCTCGCCGATAAAATCTGAAAGCGCCAAGGCGGCTTTTTGGTAGACATTGACCTTGTCGCACATGGCGCCGCGCTCGGGCGTGTCGAAGCCGTCGAGCCGTATGCGCTTGCCGTGGATTTCGATTGTGTCCCCGTCGATCACGGAAGCTGTTCCGGCCAGCGTGGCCGGCGCACCTTCCTTCGCAAAGGATGGCAAGGCGAACCCGGCGAGGCCAACTGCCAGCACAAGCGGGAAAAATTTTCGGGCAGGCTTGATCATGCGGTACCTCAATCTGCTTTACAGGTGGAGAGAATACCCCGAAAGATTGACAGTGCTAGCATCGAATTTAGCGTCGTCGGTGGGGTGTTCTGGACTTGCTCCATGCTCCTTGCTGAATGCCTCGGCGTGCCTGAACCGGCTTCCCCAGCCAGGAACTGGCTCGCTTGCCGAGCAGCAGTTTCGTGTATGTTGAGACAAGTCTAGAGGGGGCCGTCGTGACGCGCAGATTCAGCAGCTTTGGAACTCAGGATCTGGAAAATCGTGCTCGAAATGAGCCTCACGACATCCCCGATATCATTGAGGAACTTGGTCACCGCGGATCGAGGCAAGCGCAAGCACTGCTAAGCAAGTTACTAGCTGCGAATGGCTCGCTGCTGCCACCGCCTCCAGAACAGCCCGAATTGTTTGTGAACTCACCGCCGTCAAAGAAAAAGCGGAAGCGGCCGGCTGATTGGAAAACGCGGTTCAAGTTTCCGCCGACTCCGGAACAGGAAGTTGCCGTCGATCTATTTTTGACGGGCGAAAGCATGAAGATTTCGGCGTTCGCTGGTGCCGGCAAGACGTCGACCCTGAAGTTGCTGGCCGCTACCGCACCAGATGAGCGCGGCCTCTATCTCGCCTTCAACAAGTCAATTGCTACGGAAGCCAGCGCGACGTTTAACAGTCGCACAGATTGCAGAACAACACACTCGGCGGCTTTGCAGGATCTGAGGTCGAGATACGCGTTCACCAAAGACAAGTGGTTCAATAGCCTCAATGCTCGTCAACTAACGTCAGCCTGGAAGATAGAGCGGTACAGAGCGGGCTCGACAGCTCTTGAGCCCGACATGATCGCGTTTCTCGTCTTGTCCACCGTTCGGAAATTTTGCCAGAGCGGCGACGAAACTTTGGTTGCGGATCACGTTCAGCTTGTCGGCCGGGCGCTTGGCTTGTCGCCGGCGGCCAAATCGGCGCTGGTCGAACATGTCTGGTCGTTGAGCACGCGGCTTTGGACCGAGATGATAAGTGAGAAGTCCGACATTCCGCTCGGCCATGACGGCTATTTGAAACTCTGGTCCTTGAGCAAACCAATTTTGGCCTATGATTTTGTTTTGCTCGATGAGGCGCAGGACACCAATCCGGCAGTATTGTCCGTGATGCGCCTTCAGAAGTGCCAGACCATCTATGTCGGGGATAAGCACCAGCAGATCTACGAATGGCGCGGTGCTGAGAATGCGATGGAAACGATCGCCACTTCTCATGAAGCGCACCTCACAATGTCATTTCGCTTCGGCCCCCAACTTGCCAAAGAAGCAGGTCGCATTCTGACCGCGCTGGGTGAGACGCACCAACTCCAAGGAAACCCACGCATTAAAACTACGGTCGAATCTGCGGGTCGGACACAGACCGTCTTGACACGAACGAATGCGATGTTGTTCCGCGAAGTAATTGCTGCGCTCGCAGACAATCTGAAGCCTCATGTCGTCGGCGGCACTAAGGAGATGAAGGCCCTTCTTGAAGATGTCGACAAATTGCAGGCCGGCAAACCTGGCTCGCATCCTGACTTTTTCGGTTTCTACAACTGGCGCGAAGTCGAAGAGTTTGTGCAGGGCCCCGAGGGAGAGCATTTACTCGCGTTCGTGAACCTTGTGAACCAAATCGGACGCGGAGCTCTGTGGCGCGCGGTCCTTTCGGCAGTCGAGGACGAAGCGGACGCGGATCTGATCATTTCAACTGCCCATAAAGCTAAAGGACGTGAATGGGATAGCGTGCGGATCGCGGATGACTTTGCATTCTCCCAATCTGAAACCGGCCGCATCCCTTATTCTGAAGCTCGGCTGTTTTACGTCGCCATCACCCGCGCTCAGAAAAAACTAGTCGTCGACCCTGTCTTGGTTTCGGCATTTTCAAGCAACTTGAGTCCCGATCAAGAATTAAAGCTCCGAACGCGAACGCGAACACCAAGTGCTGCCGAGACTCCAAGGCTGGCCGCAGAAAAAAAAGCGCCTCCTCATCTAACGGCCGTGCCGCCGACTTCCAAAGCGAAGCGCGCTCCCGCAGTCAGCAAGCCAGTGCAGCCGAAATTGAAAGTCGTCTCACCCGCACCTGCGGTTCCCACCAAAGACAAGGCAAAGCCGGCGCCAGAGAAACGCAGGAAGCGGTTCTTGGGAATATTCTGATTGAATCGAGTCTGACCGCAAGGACTCAGTCGATCAAAGCAGCGCTGCCTCTGTCATGCGCAAGCGAGCATGCGTTCTCGAACCTGGAGACCGAACCGTTCGCGATGCGCACCCATGTGTTCTAACCAGAGATTTGCCAGCATTGCGATTCTTCCTTGGCGAATAGAGAAATTGCTCCCAAAAAATGAGACCCTCGCCTGGATGAGCAGAAATCGCCGCGACGACGATAAGCAAAATCTTTGATCAGTCTTCTGATTACATTCAGAATTTCAGCCGCAGCGCATAAGGCAATTATGCGTTTAAATACAACGTGTTACGGGATTGACCGGAAGATTTCTGTTCAGTAGACAGATTGCACGCTGGAGCACGAGGCGAATCAACATCGCTTCCGATCAAGCAAATAACGGAGATCGAAAAAATGAGTTGAACAAGGGGCGCCGGCAGCACCGGGGCTCCTGAGAAAGCGGAGCTGTGATCGATGACGAACCAACCGAGGCGTGTGGAAGCTGCGACAGCCATTCCCCGCCATAAGATCGAAATCCTGTCGGTGACAGCGCTTAGTCCCTATCATCGAAATGCCCGAACGCATTCGGACAAGCAGATCGCGCAGATCGCCGAATCTATTCGCCAATTCGGGTTCGTGAACCCGATAATCTGCAGCAGCGACAATGAAATCATAGCAGGCCATGGTCGATGGCTCGCAGCGAAGCGCCTAGACCTCGGCGAGGTGCCGGTCGTTCGTATCGATCATCTCAGTGAATCTGAAATTCGCGCTTATCGCATCGCGGAAAACCGCCTGGCCGAACAGGCCGGCTGGGATCTCGATCTTCTCGGAATCGAGTTTCGAGAACTCGACACTCTCTGCATCGAGTTTGATTTGGAGATCACTGGCTTTGAATCAGCTGAGATCGACAATTTCCTTCTCGGCACAGCCCCTCCTATCGATGAACCTTCTTCGGTCGGATCGCCGGTCCACGGCTTGCCGATCACGGCCCCCGGAGACATCTGGCAACTTGGAGATCACCGCTTGATCTGCGGCGATGCGCGCTCGGCGGAAGTATACCAAGCGCTGATGAACGATGAGCTGGCAGACTCCGTATTCACCGACCCTCCCTACAATGTTGCGATCGCAGGCCACGTCTGTGGCAGCGGAAAGATCCAGCATCGGGAGTTTGCGATGGCATCTGGAGAGATGACGCCTGATGAATTCAGCCAGTTCCTGGAGGCCGCGCTCAGCCCGATGGCGAAGGCCTCCAAGTCTGGCGCAATCCATTTTGTGTGCATGGATTGGCGACATCAAGATGAGCTCCTGAAAGCCGGCCGCCGAATTTACTCCGAGCTCAAGAATGTGGCCGTTTGGGTCAAGAGTAACGCCGGCATGGGCTCCTTCTATCGTTCACAGCACGAGCTCATCTATGTTTTCAAGAACGGCAGCACGGCGCACACCAACAATGTGAAGCTCGGCCAATATGGACGATCCAGAAGCAATGTTTGGCACTATGCCGGGGTCAACAGCTTTGGCTCAGACCGAGATAACCTGGCACTGCACCCTACGGTGAAGCCCGTAGCGCTCGTGGCGGACGCCATTCGGGATGTAACAAAGAAAGGCCAGATTGTACTCGACGGGTTCGGAGGATCTGGCTCAACGCTGATCGCTGCCGAACAGGTTCGACGCAGAGCCAGGCTCATCGAAATTGATCCGGCCTATTGTGACGTGATCTGTGAACGCTTTCAGAGGCTTACCGGAAAGTCAGCGGTACACGAACCTTCTGGGACTTCGTTCGAAGTTCTGAAACTTCGAAGGTCGGAAACGGCAACTGATCCCGTCTGATCTCGGGCGCAAAGCTATGACACCCACACAGCCTTCCCAAACATGCGGCCAACTACGCAATCAGATGCCCAAATACATCTTTAAGCCGACAAAAGTCCCAAAAAAGAGGCCCACAATTGGGTCATCGGAAGCGCTCAGAACCGTTATGGCTCGGCAGATCACGAATCCGCACACCAATCAGAAGATTACCGTTCTTGAGGCACTCCTGCTGAAGTTGCGCGAACACGTGATTGCAGGCGATCCGAGAGCCATCAAACTGGCGATTGAGATATACACCGAGACCGATCGACGAACACAAAACTTCATCAGGCCGCCGCCACGCCCCGTCGTCGAAACTGACAGTCAATTCCTCGAGCGCATCCAGAAGCGCCTTGAGAGGATAATCGCAGGATCAGAGCCGACTAATGACAAGGAAGGATGAGCCCGACGACTATGAAGTCGGCTATCGCAAACCGCCCAAGCAGACCCGTTGGAAGCCTGGTCAAAGTGGCAATCCGAGCGGGCGACGAAAGCTCACTGAAAACCAGTATGAACTGATCGCCGACATCTTCCGGAAGCCCGTGAAAGTGAAAGACGCTTCTAAGGACGCCTCTGATCTTGAACTGATGGAGGCGGCCATCCTAGCAATGGCGCAACGAGCTCTCAAGAAAGACAAGACCACCTTATTCTCGTTGATCCGGTTGGCCATGAAGGAAATTCCGGAGCCGATTGAAGCTCATAAGCAGACGCCGGAAGAAAAAGCTCGATCAGATAAATTTGCGCGGAATGTGTTTGGTATTGATCTAAATACTGGCGAGGACCTGTGGGCGAACAAATCACCTGCGGAGCGGGCACAGAACTCGGAATGAAGAATGACCGAGATAGGCTCCGGAGCCGTCGTTCAGAGTTGATCATGCTCGCGACCGGGATTGGCCCTAAACTGCCGGTCGTCCTTGTCGCGGCGAATGTCGCTTTTGAAGAAACGCGGATGGTTGTGGCACGCAAAGAAGCCCTACGTTTTCTTTTTTGAACTCGACCCGCTGCCAACCGCGACAAGCCTTCGTTCACGGGTCACATCGATGATGCCGCCACCGGCCTCACCTACATGCAGGCCCGCTACTACGACCCCGTGACCGGGCGGTTCCTTGCGAATGACCCCGTCGGGTTCTCGCCGCAGCGGCCGGACATGTTCAACCGGTATGCGTACGCGGGGAACGATCCGGTGAATATGTGGGATCCGGATGGGAAGTGCAGTCGAAACGCCGACGGCAAAATGGTTGGAGTGTGCATACAAGATTTAAAGTCGCTAGTAAGAATGGGGAAAGTTGCTTCCTCCGGTTACGACGGCATTCAAAGGGCAAACGAAATCGCGACCAAGAACAATGTGGTTATTGAAGTAAAGACCGATTCGAACCAATCTGGGGGCAGAACAGTTTACTCTGACAATCCCCTAAAAATCGGCAAACCATCTGACTCCACTATCATTTTGGGAGGGAAGACAGGCTCAGATGTACCTGTAGAAAATCTTGCGACAGGCGAAACGTATTCGACACCAGTGGCCCTTGATGAGCAAGTTCCCCATGAACTAGGGCATGGCATGGACGCGGCGGAGGGCAAGCGCGCCGCGCTAGGATTGGTGGATACTAGCAACTCGGAGATTCCAGCGACCGAGAAAACCGCGATCGAAGAGGAAAACAAGTATCGAGAAGCCAAGGGGTCAAACGAGAGAAGAGTTGCCTACTAATGTTCAAATCCATCTTTACATTAACTGCATGCCTCGTGGTGCTTTCATGTACGCAGCAGCGAACATCGTCAGCACATTCTGAAACGCCCACTCGCCAAAGTTATAGGAATTGCGACCAAGACCCACCTGCGAATTTGTCCCAGTTAACTTTAACGGAGCTAACATCAGACGAGTCGAATGGTGCAAGACTGCATATGTGCTTAGTAGTTGCAGTTGAGTCAGGCCAGTTAAAGAATGTCTCGCCATTGAAAGGCGATGGTGACCATTGTGATACTTTGGTAGATAGACATTATTTCCGAATTGCGCCGGTGTTTGGTATCGGAAACGAATTGTCCGACGCTCGCGATCGGCAATCGACTTTTGAACCTCGAATTAATCGTAAGAACTTCCAATTCTTTAGTTTTATAATGCCAGAAAGCGGCGGAAAGTCTTGTGTGGTATCTCCAGTGCTTCGACCTGGTGTCCCCTATGTAACCATTGAAAAAGATAGTGAGCTCGTTTCGGCTATCCCGTACATTCCGGGGGTCACCCCGAAGTATTTTTTGCACTTTGGTTTAGATGTAGCATTTGATGAGTCGGAGCTGGCAATGGCGTATGCTCTCGCGATTGAAGCTGAAGACAATTAAAGAAAATCGGATTCTAAGGTCATCAAGGCGGAAGCCACTGCGGCGACCGGCACCTATGCCTATGACGGGCACCTGCGGCGGGCAAAGCAGATTGTGGGCGGGGTGACGCGCTACTCAATGTGACCTGAACGCGGATTGGCCGGGCAGCTATGTGGAGGACTTACCCATAACCCGCCATTCGGCCGTATCCAGCCAATGGCCGTTGTCGGCGATTTTCTGCCGACTTCAACGTTAGCCACGACTGGCCTTTCTTCCCCGAATTTGCCGTTCGCTAGTGGGACGCGTTTTGACATCGTAGGGGTCACAAGTTCGAACCTTGTACCGCCCACCATTTATTCTCAATAAAAACAGTGACTTGCGGATTTGACCCCTACTGTTTTGGGGCCGATTTGTGCGGAACCCAGCACTTGCCCAGCAACTTTGATCGGCTGTGGTCGGGAATAGTCGGTTTTGTTGGGTAGGGAAGCGTAAGGGAAGGCGACTGAAACCACGCCCTTTTTCACAAACTACGAATCAAGCGATCGTGCTCAAGGCATTCACTGCATTCGCACAGTAATTGACTTCGTAAATGCTGTCGCGGAGCGACTCGTGGTAGTGAAAGTGGATGGGTGACGATCCAAAATCTGCGCTTCATACATTCGCGGTCGCTGTACTCGAACTCCTGAGCGACGCGGAGCTTGCCTACGCCAATCCGTCTGAGCGCGCCATCGTCGCTCGCCTCGGCAACCTCCTGAATGGCAAATACCAGGGCTGGTCGATCGATCTGGAATGGAGCCGCCGAGAGAATGTCATCAAAAGGCTTCGCTACGGCCTGTCGGACGAAGAACTGATCGGCAAGGATGCGATCGTACCCGACCTCATTGTCCACCGTGTTGGGAAGCGTGAAAACCTTCTCGTCGTCGAAGTGAAGAAGATCACGAATACCGACTACGAGGGCGATATCTGGAAGCTGAAAGGCATGACGGACCAAGCTGGTGCCTATGGCTACTTGGTCGGGCTCCACCTCGTTGTCGACGTGAACGGCGCCTCTGCGCCAATGTGCAATGTCTATGTCGATGGTGACTTGGACGAAAATCTCTCCGTGTGGATGCGAGAGCAGTTAACGGCCGCGATTTGACGGCGCAAGCAACTGATACCGCGGCTGATACCAATACAAATCGGATCGAATATTCTGGGGAGACGAACGAGGTATGTATCTCGACAAACTGACACTGAACAACTTTCGATCCTTTTCAGAAATGGAAATTCCCCTTGGCAAGGAACTCACCCTTTTTGTGGGAGAGAATAACGGCGGCAAGAGCAATGCGATCGACGCCATTCGCCTTCTTACGGGGCCGCTCGGTGGGCGGCGTGAGCTTTATTGCGAGACGACCGACATTCGGTTCGGCAGCGCAGAGCGAAAGTTCGAGCTGAGCGCCACATTCGTGGAACTGAGCCCGGCCCAGCAGGGTCGGATGATCTCGGCGTCGACTGATGCGGCAATCAGCGGATGCGTCTTTGGTCTTAAATATGATGAGACTTCACGGCGCTTTCCAATCCGGCCGGCCTTGTGGGCCGGACACCAGCGGGGCAACCCCGAGCCTGGGTGTCATGAGATGGTCCGGCATGTCTATCTGCCGCCGTTGCGCGATGCGAAGCGCGCGCTTGCCTCGGGCAACCCAACACGCATCTACGCTCTGCTGAACCATTTCCTTGAGGGCGGAGATCCGGATGCACTAGCAAAAGCCCTGCAGCGAGGAGCCGAGTCAGAGATCCTTGGCAAGGTCGGAGGCGCCGTCGAAATCGGGCTGAGCGCTTTGACGGCGGGTGTCCGGCGCCAGACGGCATCGTTGGGTTTCGCAAATGACGAGAAGCTGATCGATATCGCGCGCGACTTGCGTTTCAAGCTGGCAGATCACGGCATCGAACCCGAAGACCTCCGATATTCGGGGCTCGGGTACGCGAACCTTCTCTATATGGCCACGATCGCAGTTGAGCTCGAGAAGGTGAACGATGCCGATCTTACGCTCTTTCTCGTGGAGGAACCGGAAGCGCATTTGCACCCGCAGCTTCAGGCTGCGGTGCTAAGCTTTCTGGATGAACAGGCCGAGAAGTCGCGCAAACCGCGACCCGGCTTCCATGGCCCAGCTGGAGAGCTTCAAGTGATAGTGGCTACCCATTCGCCAAATTTGTCGGCTTGGGTAGAAAGCAAGAAACTGGTCTTTTTCCGTTCTTTCCTTCCCGCGCCTGCGGGCAACACGGCAGATCCAATAAACGCTGAGGCACAGCCGCTCGCCGGCGCTCTTGCGGAATTCATGCCGGAAGTTGAGCCGAATCCGATCATGCCTGCCGGCCGGCCGAGGCGGGAATCGCGCTGCATTCCGCTGGCTGCGTTGGCGCTCGATCCTGTCGAACGGCGCAAGGTTGATCGCTATCTCGACGTAACCAAATCGGCCTTCCTTTTCGGAGGTCGCGTGCTCCTCGTGGAAGGCATCGCCGAAGCCCTTCTGCTTCCCGTCATGGCGAAGAAGATCGTGCTCAAGGATGACGCCGACAAGCTCCGCCTGTTTCGGTCGGCTGTCTTCGTGCCGATCGACGGTGTCGATTTTCGGCCCTACACTAAGCTTCTGCTCTCGCCGTTCAACGAGGTCCGGATCGCTGACCGACTCGTCGTGTTGACCGATGGCGACAGCGGTGAAGTCGCGGAAGGTGCGATTGTGCCCGGAGCCGGGCGCAAACGCGATCTGGAGGCACTCGTTGCGGGACTCGGCGCGGCCGATCTCCTTGAAGTTATCATCAACGACTATTCCCTAGAAACCGAGTTGGTCCGTGCCGGCAACGACGCCGTCCTTAAGGCGGTCTATATTCAGCTTCACCCGCGTTCGGGTGACAAGTGGGACGCGGCCGTAGCGCAGACCGGCGCTGCCCAGGCGGTGGCCATCCAAAAGCTCTTCGAGACGACACGCAAAGGCGATTTCGCGCAACTCGTCGCGGAGGAAATAAGCAAGGGCGCCGCCTTCACGGTGCCGCGCTATTTAAAGAAAGCGATCGAGGCGCTGGTGAAATGAGTGCCAAGCCGTTCGAACCGACTGAGGAGCAGCAGCGAGTGATTGAGCATAACGGCTCAGCATTCATAGCTGCGTGTCCTGGCGCGGGGAAGACCCGCGTCATGGTCGAGAGAGCGCGGAGGCTTCTCAGCGGCGGGCCAACGGGCCGCGGCATTGCCTTTCTGTCCTTCACGATTGCCGCTGTTTCCGAATTGGAGGATCGGCTGCGTCGAGAGGGTTTGGTCGAGACCCCGGCTTTCCCGCACTTCATCGGTACTTTTGACGCGTTTCTCTGGCAATTCCTCGTCGCACCTTTCGGCGTCGATGGCTGCGCCGCCAAGCCGAGATTGATCCCTGACAAAGACGATCACACCGTTCAGCCCTTTGTTGCCGCTCAGGCCTTGCCGCTGGGATGCTTCGATCGTGTGACGGGACACGCCATCCCGACCAAGATTCAACGCCACGGCTTTCGCGGGAAGATCAACGCTCATGAGACGGCGGCGCGAAACACACGCGCGCGTTTTTTGGAGCGCGGCGAACTCGACTTCGCCGATGCGCGTTTCGTGGCGCTGGCTCGGTTGCGTAGTCCGGCATGCGGCGCAGTCCTTGGGCCGGCGTTTGCAGCGCGCTTCCTCGAGCTGATCGTTGATGAGGCGCAAGACTGCAATCCTGTCGACCTGGAGATCATCACCTGGTTCCGGGCGGCCGGCATTCCGGTCAAAATCATCTCCGACCCAAACCAGGCGATCTATGGATTTCGTGGCGGCGTAACGAGCGAGCTTGGTCTGTTTGCAGAGACTTTCGCCGACGCCGAGCGACTGCCCATGAACGGAAACTTCCGGTCCAGCCGGCACATCGCAAAGGGCGTGGTGGCTTTGCGGGCGCCCAACATGCGTGCCGTGATCGACGAAGCGCTAGGAGAGCTCCGCGACGAGCCAGCGGCCGTTCAAATCCTTTCGTACTCGGGCAAGGGCGTCCCGTCGACGATCGGCACGAAATTCCGGGAACTGACAGCGGCAATGGGGCTCGCCCCATCAGATTGCCCTGTCGTCTCGGCAACGCGACGGACAGGTGCAAACGCCCTTGGGCACCCCCAAGACGCATCCGGCGTCCAAGATCTAAGTTATAGGCTCGCGGTCGCTGTGAGCGAATTCCACTTGTCGTTTGAAGTAGGCGGTCGGAAGGAAGCGCTAGTCGCCATTCACCGGATAATGCTCGAACTGAGTGGGCGATTGGGCGGAAAGACCTATCACCAATATCTAGCAGACGCTGAGGTGGCACCCGACGCATGGCGGCCAGAAGCGCTTGCCTTGGCCCAGGCGCTTCGCTTCAGCCCGGAGCGATTTGCTACGGCCGAAGCATGGCACGACGAGGCGCGGCGGCTGCTTGCACCGTTACTTCCAGCTGACGGCAAATCCATCAATCAGCGCCTTCGCCGCAATAGTCAGCTGGAGAGTGCGCTTTCGACCGCGCCCCCGTCCGGCCATTCGGCACGAACCATTCATAGTGTCAAAGGCATGGAGTTTCCTGCGATTTGCGTAGTGATGTCGCCGAGCAGCGCGAAAGGTATCATTGACTTTCTAGCGGGTGAAGCTGGCTGCGACTATGAGGAAGCTCGCAAAATCTATGTTGGCGCATCAAGGGCACAGCGCCTGTTGGCAATAGCGCTTCCCCGAACGCAGGCTCCGCGCTTGAGGGACTTAATGTTGGAGATGGGCGGCGCGGTGGAACTCGTTGCGCTCTAGTTCTGCAATTGACCGGCGGCCGACGGGCATCATTGGCTTCTGACAGAAGTCTAAGGCAGCTGCTTGGCGATGGCGTCTATTTGTATCGCGTGGAGTTAAGCTGAGAACGGGAGAAGTAATGAGCGGGCTTATTTCGATGTCAGGCTTGGGAGCGTCGAGCATGTTGGTCGGCTTGACCAAACACACTAAGCATCCGCACGCGCCCAGTCCTGTTGACCCAAACTTCGTTGCGCCTTCTGTCTGCACCAATCTGTTATTCAAGCCAATCGCGCTAGCGGCTGCGATAGCTCGCACTGCGACCACTTTGGATGAGGCTCCAAAGGAACTCTTGGACGGTTTGGAACTAAGCGCGTTGGTTGAGCTGGAGACGCTTCTCGATGTTGGCAGCACGTTTGCCCTAAAGCCTTACTTTAAGCATCTCGCAGATACAGCCGGCTCGCAATTCGCAGCGAAGGTTGGCGCCGGCATTGCGCATCTTTATATGGAGATGCTTGGATATGCATGGCGGGCCAATGCGGTGTGCCTCTCTTCATCGCTCAATCCTCATGCGGATTTTATCTATGACGGTGGCAATGTCACCGGACATGGCGTGGTTTTGGCCGAGGCGCATGGTTCGTTTGCAAAAGACATGACTGCTGGGAAGATCGCCTACGCGGCAAGACGGAAATACAAAAGGCAAGTTAAACCTTACATCGCGGCATTGTCGACTTTCGGCAAGGTCATCCATGGCTACTCGATCGCCTTCGGTTCAAAGCCCACAGCAGCGGGTAGCTTCCTCAGCGTGTCGGAAACGCGGATTTCAAAACCTAAAAAGAGATCTGGCGCACTGCCTCCGGCGCCGCAGGACGAAGAACGGCCCGAAGGAGCCTCTACGTCAATCGTCTTGGCAACGCACAGATCCAACTTTTTGCTGATGGGCGTCCCAGAAGTGGTCGATTGGATCGACTGGCTGCGCGCGGTCGACGAAACGGAGCCGGATCGTCAGCCTGTCGCTCTTCTTCGTCTAGAATATACCGGCAGGACTTTCCTGGCATGTGCGCCATGGGTTCCACAGGTCGGCGAGACGCCTTGGTGGAGCGAAGATTCCCTTTATCGTAGTCATTGGTGGCACATGACCCGACAAAGGCATCTGTCCGCCTCGAAGCGGAAGGCTTCCGAACTTGCGTTGTTCGCGATCGAAGAGAGGGGAGGCGCCGAATTCTTGAACAAGCTAAGCATTGTTATCCGCGCCGGTCGGCAGCAAATGCCTCCCTCGCTTCTATTGCCGACTTTTAGTCCTGTTGGGTTCGAATTTGTGAATAGCGATCGAGCTATGCCGGGCATCCGTGAAGAAGTTGATCGGACTTACGATTACGCGCAGTTTCGCGACGGTCTGGCATTGTTGGGCGATCCGTCTCGCTGCCGCCCGCTCGGTTTGGTGATATGGTCGCCGGAAAACGGGATATCGCAGCGACAATGAGACACTACGGCGAGCTAAATCTGTCGGCTGCTCTCCTGAGAGCCCGCTTTTCGCATCGCCCTTCGGTGCAAGAAAATCGAACGAGGCCCTCATTTCGAGGCAAAGAGTGGACCATTTGAATCGTGCTCGAATGGGCGGTCGGCGCCGCGAACAGTAGACTAGAAGAAGGGGATCCCTTTGCGCTTCATTCATACGGCAGACTGGCAGATCGGAAAGCCATTCAAGCAATTCGGCGACCGGGAAAGTATCCTTCGGCAAGCGCGCCTCGCTGCCATCGAGAATATCGGACGGCTGGCGATTAAAGAAGGCGCTGCCTGCGTTGTTGTGGCCGGTGATGTCTACGACGCAGAATCCCCCACACCTCGAACATTGCTTGAACCTCTTGAGAGGATGCGTCAGTTCCCCGGTGTCCAATGGCATTTGTTGCCAGGCAACCACGATCCCCATCGGCCGAAGGGTGTCTGGGACCGAGTGCTTGAAAGCGGTGCACCCGCCAACGTGCATCTCCACCTCAAGCCCGAACCGGCTGAGTTCGGTCCCGAGGGTGTCCTTCTGCCAGCGCCCCTGACACGTAAAATCGAGGGCGCCGATCTGACCGAGTGGATGGACCGCGCAGAGACGCTGCCAGGCGTCATACGGATCGGCGTCGCACACGGTTCAGTAGTTGGCTTTGGGACCGGCGGGGAGGCGACCAATCCAGTCAACCCAGGTCGTCCGTCCACGGCGCGCCTCGACTACCTTGCGCTTGGCGATTGGCACCGCACTATTCAGATCAGCCCGTCTGTCTGGTATTCTGGAACACCGGAACCCGACCGCGCTGGCAGCCAAGAAGTCGGCCAAGCTCTACTTGTTGAAATTGCGGGACCGGGGGCGCCCGCAAAGGTCACGCCGCATGAGGTCGGCAACCTTCGATGGGTCACTCTGGAAGATCAACTCAATGATGCTGCAGAGCTCGAAGATTTCGAGACGCGGCTGCGAAGCCTGCCGAATCTTTCGAACACGATTTTGCGGCTTTGGTTGAAGGGAACCCTGCCACTCGCGGGATGGGCTGAGCTGGACCGAAGGCTGCTCGGTGTCGGTGCTGCCATGTTTCATCTTGATCTGGACACAGCGGGGCTTTCAATCCGCCCGAGCGCTGCCGATCTCGAGCTGATCGATTTCGGCGGTGTACTCCGCCTTGCAGCGGATCGCCTAAAAGTGGCGGCTGAAAACGTTTCTGTTGGACCAGCCGAAAGGAAGCGAGCCGAAGATGCGCTCGTGCAGCTTTTTGTCATGTCTGTCGGCAAGGAAGGTTAGCACGTGCAGTTCACAAGCATTGTTGTCGACGGCGTCGGAAAATTTGGAACACGGACCGAGATCACCGGCCTCGGTCCCGGGGTGAACATTCTTGCGGACGGAAACGAAGCGGGAAAGTCGACGCTTTTCCGCGCGGTTCGCGCCTGTCTATTCGAGCGTCACACCACCAAGAATGATAGTGTGCGGACCCTATCGACAGACGGCTTGTCATTGCCGGTCACCGTCAGGCTAGACTTCGAGCATGCTGGTCAGAACTATACGGTCACCAAGTCCTTCGTGAAAAGCCCGGCAGCTAGTCTCATGCGGGGAGGTGTTGAAATCGCCCGCGGTCGTGAAGCTGATGAGATGCTGTGGGAACTGCTGGGGATCTCTCCCGGTAGTGGGCGGTCGGTCGATGAATCTGCATTCGGAATTCTCTGGGTGGGGCAGGGGCAGTCGTTCAAGGCGCCGGAACCAACAGAGGCGGCAACGAACGTCCTCAATTCAGCAATCCAATCCGAGGTCGGTAGCCTGATAGGCGGCGAACGCGCCCGCCTCGTAGTAGCATCCCTAAAGGAAGAGCTGTCAAAGCTCGTGACCGATAAAGGAAAGGCGAAGGCTGGATCGCCGCTCGCAGATGCGATGAACCGCCTCGAGGCTTTACAGCGAGATCTTGCGGACGGCGACGCGCGGCTCTCAATCCTGGACAACCAGCTCGTGGAGCTCGGAACTAAACGCAACGAGCGCGCACGGCTCACCGATCCCGTTCTGATCAGTGAAATGGCCGCAGATCTCGAGGCCGCGCAAAAGAGCTTAAGGGAAGGAGAGGGTGCAGCAGCGCTCCTCGCACAGTTCGACAACGCTGAAAAAACCAGCAAGGCTGCATTGGAACGAGCACAGTCTCAACTGGCCGCTCTCGTCGAAAGGCGAGCTCGAATCGACCGGGACCGCGAACGCGACGCAGAGTTGTGCGCCGCCTTGATACCGATCGATGCGCAGGAACAAGCTGCGCGCGAGCTCATCAGCGGCGCCCGGGCAAGCATTGCCCAGCTCGATGCTCAGGCAGAGAAAGACGAAGCGGCAGAGCGTAGTCTGCAGCAGCTTGCAGGGGTCGTTCTGCGGGCGAATAGTCGACCAGGGCTCCTGCTCCGACGGGATGAGCTTATCGCACTTTCCGAACGTCTCTTGTTGAATGCTGCAGGTCTCGCGAACAATCGCGCAACCGCCGCCCAATTAGCGTCCCTGAATGAACTGGAGCGGGAGATCTCGGTCCTGACAGCTCGCCTTGAGGCCTCGGCCCCTGAAGTCGCAGTAGAGCTGGCGCCGAACGGCGTGGGCCAGGTATCGATCGGAGACGTACTGCTCTCCGCCGGTAGCGTGCAGGCTGCAATCGACCCAGTGACAATTCGTGTCGCCGAACTTGTCACGATCACGATCACGCCGCCTAAATCGGCCGGCAAGGCGGATCAGAAGAAACGAGACGAGGCTAGCAAGCAAATCGCTAAGTTGATCGAGGACGCGGGTGTAAGCACTGCAAGTGAACTGCGCGTGGCCCGTGCGCGCCGCGAAGTGCTGGAGGGCGAAGCTCTCGCTTTACGCGCAGAACTTAAGTTGTTCCAGATCACCGATCCATCTCCTGCGCTGGCCATCGACAAGCTGAACACCGAAATCGCCGCTATCGATGCGTTGGTGGCTGAAGCCTTGGCAAACACGAGTGCTGATCGTCTTCCGTCTACAGAAGAAATAGCCGCGAAAACGGAGGAGCTTAGAAACAACAGAGAGGAGGCACGTCGCCGCCGACAGAGTCTAGACGGATCAATTGATGCACAGAATACCATACTGTCGCAGCTTGCTGATATGCGAGGCAGGTTTGACGGAGCGCTGACAGAAATTCGAAATCGTCTCGAAGCCGACCTCGCCATCCTTCCGGATTCAGACCGTGAAGCTCTGGTCGCGGCTGCGGAAGCGACTGTCAATACAACTAGAGGAGACTACCAGCTGAAAGCGGCAGCCCTCGAAGAGCAGCGCCAGAAGGCACCATCTGCAGAAGAACTTGAGCGTCGGCAAACCCGGGTCGCACGGCTCCAGACCGCGCTTGAGAACCAAAGGACGCGGCTTGGCGCCCTCGATCGTGAAATTGCCAATCTCGAAGGCCAGATCCAGAATGCCGGAGGAGATGGCCTTGGGGAAAAGATTGAAGAGCTGAGGCAAGCCCGCGAGCTTGCCGAGAGAGAGGTCAATAAACACAAAGACCGCGTCGAGACGTTGACCCTGCTCAAGGAAACAATCGAGACTTGTTATACCGAACAGCGTGACCGACTAAACGCACCCCTGCGACGCCATCTCCAACCCTTGCTCAATGACGTTTTTCCGGCCGCTGAGCTCGAACTGGGTGACGGATTCTCTATCGCTGGAATCAAGCGGAACGGTCCCGGTACTGAGAATTTCGACCGCTTGTCCGCCGGCACGCAAGAACAGATCGCCGTGCTTGTCCGGCTCGCCATGGGCGCCATGATTTGTGATCGTGGGGAACCGGTGCCGATAATACTCGATGATGCGTTGGTTTTTTCAGATGACGACCGGATCGAGCGAATGTTCGATGCCCTAAATCGCGCAGCAAGCAAACAACAGGTGATAGTCCTCACTTGCCGCCTGCGGGCGTTTTCCAAACTCGGCGGACGGCAGCTTTCGATTGGCGTGTGACGGGATTGTGCGAGATCCCGCTCATATTTGCGGAACTTCAGGGCCGGGGCGTCCATCTTTGGCAGCAAACGTTCTGGTCCTGCTGTGTCAAACCAACATGTCGATCTAGAAAAGCGATTGCTGGCGGTCTTCTCCGCGTTTTGCCGTCTTCCTGGAGCGGCCTGTTTCGGAGATCCGGCGCAACGGCTCTGGCGAAGGCGCTGCCAGGGCGGGACGCGGAGCGGGGGCAGGGGTGGATTCAGGTGAACCGGATGGTGCCCGCGAAACCGGCAACGCAGCCGGCGGAGCCATCTGACGCGCCACAAGGGTACTGGAGGCTTTACGTGTTTCAATGAAAGCCAGTAAATCAGCGTAGCGGTATCGAACAGCTTTTCCGAGTTTGAAGAAGGCAAGGCTTGGCTGAGAGCCGTCTTCGCGCCAAGCAGCAAGCGTGCAGGGCTGCAGGCCAAGCAGAGCAGCGGCGTCCTGTGTACTGAGCATTCGGTTGGGATCGCTTGCAGGGCTTGTCATGAGCATCACATCAAAATGTTTTCGCCCTTCACTATGCATGCCTGGCGGTACAGCGGAATCAATATCCCCCAGCGCGCGCAAACCTCGAAGGTCGTGGGCGACCTTGTTTAGTGCTTGTCTATTCGGATCTGATCGTCGCAATCAGCAGAAGTTCGACATCTTGGCAGCCCAAGGTCGGCCTGGGCAATCGCGGTCTATGAAAATATGCATTTCCGGAGGCTTCCTTTGCGCTTGCACTGCTACTTCCTGCCTCGGGCTGCCGTTCTGCAAGTTCCTGCTCTCTCTTTGCGGTTTTCGGTCCTGACCATTGGCACTCTGGCCAAGCTCTCGAAAGTCTGGCAGGCGGAACAGATTGCAACCAAACCGGGACTGCTCCGATTCGGTCTGCAATATGCTGCAGAGCAAGGTATTGGTGTTGATCGCCTTTCTAAAAGACGGCGCCGAACGAAGCGGACGATAGGCAACCTTGAATGAATTAGAGGGGCGAGAATATATGCCAACCCGTATGTGCGCGAAGGTCAAGACAGCTAGCTACAGCCAGTTGACCATCTTTTCTCCCGAAGCGCCGAGCGTTGTAAATGTCTGAGCAGTTTTTTGAAAAGCCGATCCTGAATGGCCCTTACGACATGCCCTCTCGGCAATGGGAGCTCGATTCAGACCGGCAGCCCACGAATCGCATTCTCGAGTCGCGGCGCCGGTCGGATCTCATCACGCCGGTTCCAAAACCAAAAAAGCGACGGCAAAATAAAGGTCAGGCCGGAGGGGATGCACAGGGATCGTTCATCCTTGGCTCCGATGACGGATTGTCGACCGATGAGCAGGAATACAACCCGACACCCATCATAAACGAGCTGAGGGTTCAGGTTGATACGTGGCGCAATCTGCCAAACTCAAATCAATGGCAGGTCACGCCCGAGACAGAACGTCTGCTGAAACACTGGCGGCACCACAAATTTGAAGGCATCCGCCCCTTCTTCTGCCAGATCGAAGCAGTCGAGACAGCCATCTGGCTTACCGAGGTTGCGCCGAGGAACAGCTCGCGAGGCGCAAAGTTCTGGGCGCATATCGAAGGCGGAAACGCGCAGTCGAATCCGGAACTCATGCGGCTTGCGCTGAAGCTCGCGACCGGCGCCGGCAAGACGACGGTCATGGCGATGTTGATTGCCTGGCAGACGGTCAACGCCGTGAGACATCCCGACAGCAAGAAGTTCTCGCGCGGGTTCCTGATCGTTGCTCCGGGGATCACAATCCGTGACCGTTTGCGTGTTTTGATCCCGAACGACCCCGAGAGCTACTACAAGCATCGGGAGATCGTCCCTCCTGACATGCTGGCTGATATCGACCGCGCCAAGATCGTGATCACCAACTACCACGCGTTCAAGCTGCGGGAGCGCATCGAAGTTGCCAAAGGCACGAGGACGGCGATCGAAGGCTGGCGAGGCGAAAAACTGCAGACCCTCGAAACGGAAGGACAGATGCTCCAGCGGGTGATGCCCGAACTGATGGGCATGAAGAACATCGTCGTGCTGAATGACGAGGCGCATCATTGCTACCGCGAACGTGTGAACGACGCATCTGGCGAGACCGAAGATGACCTGAAGGGTGAAGACAAGGACGAGGCAAAGGAGAACAACGCCGCCGCGCGGATGTGGATTTCAGGGCTCGAGGCCGTGAAGCGGAAGATTGGCATCGCGCTGGTCTACGACCTCTCGGCGACACCGTTTTTCCTCCGCGGCTCGGGCTATATCGAGGGGACCTTGTTTCCCTGGACGATGAGTGACTTCTCGCTGATGGACGCCATCGAGTGCGGTATCGTCAAACTGCCGCGCGTGCCTGTCGCCGACAACGATCCCGCAGGTGACACGCCAAAATTCAGGAACCTCTGGGAGCATATCGGCAAGAAACTGCCGAAGAAGGGAAGGGGCGCGCCCGGCAAGTCGCTTGATCCCTTGAACCTGCCTGCCGAACTGCTGACGGCGCTTGAAGCTCTTTACGGTCACTACGCCAAGACGTTTGACCTCTGGGAGAAGGAGAAGATCGGCGTGCCACCGGTTTTTATAGTTGTTTGCAACAACACCTCCACGTCCGAACTGATCTTCAAATACGTCTCCGGCTTCCACCGCGACAATGATGATGGCTCCACCACGCTCGAAAACGGCCGCCTCGCGCTGTTTCGAAACTATGATGATTTCGGCAACCGTATTGCCCGGCCGAACACCATCCTGATCGATAGCGCCCAGCTTGAATCCGGCGAAGCTCTCGACAAGGATTTTCGCGAGATGGCGGGCGACGAGATCGAGCGCTTTCGGCGCGAGATGGTTGAGCGCACAGGCGACGCGAATGCCGGCGACGCGATCGACGACGCAACGCTCTTGCGCGAAGTGATGAACACTGTCGGCAAGAAAGGAAAGCTCGGCGAACAGATCCGCTGCGTCGTTTCCGTCTCGATGCTGACGGAAGGCTGGGACGCCAATACCGTGACCCATGTGCTCGGCGTGCGCGCCTTCGGGACCCAGCTTCTCTGCGAACAGGTCGTCGGCCGGGCGCTGCGCCGCCAGTCCTATGATTTGAACGACGAGGGTCTGTTCAATGTCGAATATGCGGACGTGCTCGGCATTCCGTTTGACTTCGCCGCAAGGCCCGTCGTCTCGCCGCCTGCGAAGCCGCGTGAGACCGTTCGCGTCCATGCCGTGAAGCCGGACCGGGACGCGCTGGAGATCGTGTTTCCCCGCGTCGAAGGTTACCGCGTCGAACTGCCGGATGAGCGCTTGGAAGCCAATTTTGGCTCGGACCATGTGCTGGAGTTGACGCCGCAATTGGTTGGACCGTCTGTGACAAAGAACCAGGGCATCGTCGGCGAGGGTGTCGATCTGACCATCGCTCATCTGGAAGACATGCGATCATCGACCATCCTGTTCCATCTCGCCCGCCATCTGCTCTACAACAAATACCGCGATCCCGGTGAGGAACCGAAGCTGCACCTGTTCGGCCAGCTGAAGCGCCTGACGCGCCAATGGTTGGAAGGCGGTTATCTTAGATGCACCGGCGGAACCTTTCCGGCGCAGCTCATCTACAAGGAAATCGCAGACATGGCCGCTGAGCGGATCAAGTCGGCGATCACAGAGACGCTGGCGGGCGAGCGCCCGGTCAAGGCGATCCTCGATGCCTATAACCCGACGGGCACCAGCGCTTATGTGAACTTCACCACGTCGAAGGAGACACGCTGGCAGACTGACGCCCGCCGCAGCCATGTGAATTGGGTGGTCTGCGACAGCGACTGGGAGGCTGAATTCTGCCGTGTGGCCGAAGCCCATCCAAGGGTCCGCGCCTACGTCAAGAACCATAACCTCGGTCTTGAAGTGCCTTACCTTTCGGGATCGACGCCGCGCCGGTACATCCCGGATTTCGTCCTACATGTGGATGACGGACACGATGACCCGCTGAACCTGATCGTGGAGATCAAGGGCTATCGCGGTGAGAACGCCAAGGAGAAGGCGAACACCATGCGCGCCTATTGGGTGCCGGGCGTGAACAATCTTGGCAAGTTCGGCCGCTGGGCCTTCGCCGAATTTACCGAAGTCTTCGAGATCGAAGCGGCGTTTGCCGCCTTGATCGAAGGCGCGGCGGCGCCGCAGTCGGATCACGGAGAGGGGTGCTCATGAACAAGAAGACCAACAAGGGCGGCACCACCGTTTCCGGCGCGTTTGAGATCAGCCCCGCTGATCTCAATGCCGTTAACCCGGCCGACGCTGCGTTGGCTGCTGCCGGGGCGTCGGCATTCGAGATGCGCGGGCAGCTCGTCATGCTGGCGGCGGATGTAGCGCTGATTTTTCAAGTTGAAACCCGGGAAATTGTTCAGAATATCAAGACAAATCCCGAATTCTTCCCTGAGCGCTACGCTTTCCAGCTTGGGGCGGCCGAGGTCGAGACTTTGAGATCAGCGGGGCTGATCTCAAAAGCGGGCAGGGGCGGCAGCCGCGCCTTGCCTTGGGTCGTCACGCGGAAAGGCGCCATCCGGCTGGCAACCATCATGAAGAGCGCGCGGGCCATCCAGGCGGCCGACATCTTCATCGATGTTTTTGATGAGGTGCTGAGGCAAGTACAGGCAGGGCAGGGACACCTGACCATCGCCGCGCCGTCGCGCCTGATCGAGGCCGATGGCGATCGCGCCCTGATCGAAAACCTGCGCAAGCAATTGTCCGATGCCGTCGGCGGCCTTCTGAACACGGTCGTCGATGCCAAGGCCAAGACCACCGTCGCGGACGAACTGCGTGCCGTCTCGGCAGAAGCCGTCGGCCACCTCAAGGCCTGGCTACAGAGCAACTCGGTCGCCAACGAAAAGATCCGTGCCGAAACCCTGCTGATCCTTGAACAGGCGCAGGACATGTTCGAGCGCCGTCAGGCCGATATGGCCGACCGGGAAATCGAACGCGTCTTCAAAAGGATCGAGGCGGTAAAGGCCGTCATGGCCCTCTACCATGACCTTGAACCTTCGGCACTGGTGGACCTCACCCGCAGCTTTGCCACTGCGCCACCATTGCCAGCGCCAGCGCGGCGCGCACTCCCCAATAAGGTAGAAGACTAATGGCCAAGAAGCCCATCGAAGTCACCGCGCACAAGCACGACGCCAAGCGGAAGAATATTCCGACGGCGGAGTTTGAATCGCTGATGCGCGAGAAGGACAAGACGCCGATCCAGCTCGCCTATGAGCGCCGCAACCGCGACCTTGATCCGCAGCTCGTCTGGCGCGGGAAGGATGAGCAGGACTGGTCGGACCTGATCGTCTCGGCGCCGCCGCTTTACATCCAGGAGAAAGTGCACCCACAGGTCATCATCGACGACCTGAAGCGCGAGACGAAGGCGCGGGCAGATGCCGCCTCGGCGAGCCCGATGCTGGACCTGTTCTCGGATTTCAACGGCCTGCCGGACATGGAGGCGAAAACCGAGTTCTATGCTCATGACCAGCACTGGTCGAACCGGATGATCTCTGGCGACTCGCTGTCCGTGATGGCATCACTGGCAGAGCGAGAAGGGTTGCGCGGACAGGTGCAGTGCATCTATTTCGACCCGCCCTATGGCATCAAGTTCAACTCGAACTTCCAATGGTCCACCACTTCGCGCGATGTGAAGGATGGTGACAAGGGCCACGTCACGCGCGAGCCCGAACAGGTGCGCGCCTTCCGCGACACCTGGCGCGACGGCATCCATTCCTACCTGACCTACCTCCGCGACCGCCTGACCGTGGCGCGCGATCTGCTGAGCGAGTCGGGCAGCATCTTCGTGCAGATCGGCGACGAGAACGTCCACCGCGTCCGGTCGCTGATGGACGAGGTGTTCGGGGATGAGAACTTCGTTTCTCTAATCACGATCAAGAAAACTGGTGGGCAAACTACGAGCGCTCTCGCTGCCGTGTCGGACTACCTCATTTTCTTTGCCAAAGATGTTCGGGCTTTGAAATTCAGGCAGCCCTATCAGTCGGTGGTGGCAGGTGAAGGTGCAACTACCGGACAACGGTATGATCAGGTTCAGCTACCAAACGGCGAGAAAAGACGAGCAGAAGATGCCGACCTTGAAAATCCTTCTGCGAGATTTTTTCAATATGTTTCGACTTCATCTCATAGACCAGCTCGTGAGAACGAAAAGCACGAAATTCGATTTGAAGGTCGTTCGTTTTTGCCACCCGCCGGGCGGACTTGGACTACGACGCCACTTGGCCTCGATCGTTTAATCAGAGACGATCGAATCTACGCTGGCGGTGCTACATTGCGCTACCGTCGCTTTCTCGACGATTTCGCTGCAACTGCTATTGGCAATCTATGGGTCGATGTTGCTGGCGCATCTGACAAAATCTACGTGGTACAGACAGCAGCGTCAGTCATTCAGCGGTGCATCCTAATGACCACCGATCCCGGCGATCTGGTGCTCGATCCCACCTGCGGCTCTGGCACCACGGCCTATGTCGCCGAACAATGGGGGCGGCGCTGGATCACCATTGATACGTCGCGCGTCGCTGTGGCTCTCGCCCGGTCCCGCCTGATGGGCGCGCGCTATCCCTATTACCTGCTGGCCGACAGTCCTGAAGGTCAGCAGAAGGAAGGCGAGATCACCCGCTCGCCGCCGCGGAGGAGCGCGACGCGGGGCAGCCTGAGGCACGGATTCGTCTATGACCGCGTGCCGCACATCACGCTCAAATCCATGGCCAACAACGCCGAGATCGACGTGATCTGGGAGCGGCTGCAGCCGGCGGTCGAAGAGGCCCGCGCCGCCCTCAATGCCGCGTTGGCCGGGCACCCCGCCCCCTTCAAGGTGGACACTGGCGGACGCTCCGGTCAGTCCATCGACTTCCGGGCGAAGGGCGAGGCGGTGATGCCTTCCGGCGAGACCGCTCCCGCCGGCGGCTTGATGGAATGGGAAATCCCCCGCGAAGCACCGAACGGCTGGCCCGCCGCCACCACAGCCGCGCTCGCCCGCTTTTGGGAAGCCCGCATCCAGCGCCAGCGCGAGATCGACGCCAGCATCGCCGCCAAGGCGGAGTTCGAATACCTCTACGACAAGCCGTATACGGATAATGCCAAAGCCCGCGTCGCAGGCCCCTTCACGGTCGAAAGCCTGTCCCCCCACCGCACCCTCGCGGTCGACTGGGACGACGAACTGATCGACACGCTTGATGCTGCAGAAGGCAAGCGCAAGGCGGAGACCGCCGACGACACCTTCTCAGACTTCGCCCACATGATCCTGGAAAATCTGAAAGTCGCCGGCGTGCAGCAAGCGCACAAGGAAGACCGGATCACCTTCACGCAGATGCAAGGCTGGCCAGGCGATTACATCAGCGCCGAGGCCCACTTCCAGGAAGGCGATGTGAAACGACGCGCCGGCATCTTCATCGGCCCCGAGTTCGGCACCGTCAGCCGGCCGGACCTCGTCGCGGCCGCGCGCGAAGCGGGCGATGCCGGGTTTGACCTGCTGATCGCCTGCGCCTTCAACTATGATGCCCACTCCTCCGAGTTCGACAAGCTTGGCCGGGTGCCCGTGCTCAAGGCGCGGATGAACCCCGACCTGCACATGGGCGCAGACCTCAAGAGCACCGGCGCCGGCAACCTGTTCGTGATTTTCGGCGAGCCGGACATCCGTATCGGAGATGTAGGCGGCGGCATGGTGACCGTGCAGGTGTTCGGCGTGGACGTGTTCAAGCCGCAGACCGGCGAAGTCCAGTCCGAAGGCACGGACGGCATCGCTCTCTGGATGCTGGACACGGACTATAACGAAGAAAGCTTCTTCGTACGCCACGCCTACTTTCTGGGCGCCAATGATCCGTACAAGGCGCTGAAGACGACCCTGAAAGCCGAGATCGACGAAGAAGCGTGGGGGAGCCTCTATTCGGATACCTCTCGCCCGTTCCCCAAACCGACCTCTGGGCGGATTGCGGTGAAGGTGATCAATCATCTGGGCGACGAGGTCATGAAGGTGTTTGCGGTGAAATAGACATGCGCATCAATCAACGCCTCGAACTCATCGATAAGGTTGGGCGTGAGCTGCAAGCACGATACACCTATAGGGATATCGACTTGTTTCTGGCCGCATTCGGGGTTTCCCCGCCCGAGCAAGTCGGCACGAACAGCAAATGGGTCTACTCAAAGGAAGCGCTGAAATCTGTTCCAAACGAAGTGCTCAGCAGTATTGCATATGAATTGGACTTGTCGCTTCCATCAATGCCACCCGCGGGCGTCGTCCCGCCGCTTTGTTGGCAGAAGGACGATCTCTTTCGTCTATTCATCAGTCATCTGGCTGTCGAGAAGCAGAAGGCGAAGCGGTTGAAAGAAACGTTGGCGCCATATCACATCTCCGGTTTCGTCGCCCACGAAGACATCACGCCAACTTTGGAATGGCAAAGGGAGATCGAAAAGGCTCTATTTACGATGGATGCGATGGTGACTCTGCATACTGCAGGCTTTTCTGGTAGCGTGTGGACCCAACAAGAGATTGGATATGCCCTTGGGAGGGGGGTCAAGGTGATCAGTATCCGTATGGACGAAGATCCGAAGGGTTTCATTTCGAAAGATCAGGCTTTGCTGCGCCGAGGCCGAGATGCTGCGGGTCTATCCGAAGAAATCGCCTCAATTCTGACGAATGACGCGTCAACGAAAGGGCGCGTGGCAGAGGTACGGGCCAAGCATCAGCATGTCGAGGATGACGAAATTCCTTTCTGACTTAAAGAAGTCAAACACTTCAAAACCACAGCAACACCAGAGACGAGCTTGACTCATTTTCGCATCGCCGACACCTTTACAGACAGCCTCGCTCGACTGACAGGGCAAGAGCAGAAGGCAGTGAAGACCACTGCCTTTGATCTGCAAATGAATCCGTCGGCGACGGGCTTGTCGTTTCACAAGCTGGACCGCGCCAAGGATCCGAACTTCTGGTCGGTGCGCGTCAATGCCGACATCCGGCTGATTGTTCACCGCACACCGGGCAGCGTTCTGCTGGTATACGTCGATCACCACGACGCGGCTTATAAGTGGGCCGAGCGCCGAAAGATCGAGCAGCATCCGACGACCGGCGCGATGCAACTCGTCGAGGTGCGCGAGCGTGTCGAGGAGATTGCTGTCTTCCGCGAAGTGGAAGCAGCAGTGCCTGCGGCGAAACCCGCCATCAGCCTTTTCGATAATCTTCGCAAGTTCGAGCTCATGGCCTTCGGCGTGCCGGAAGACTGGGTCGATGATGTGCGCAAGGCGACCGAGGATACGCTTTTCGACATCATCACGCACTTGCCTCAGGAGGCGCAGGAAGCTTTGCTGAAACTGGCGGTGGGCGAAACACCAGAGACGCCGAAGCCGGTGGCGCCTGAGCTTGATGCGTTCCTGCATCCGGATGCGCAGCGCCGGTTCCGCACGCTTACAAACGTCGAGGAATTGCGTCTTGCGCTCGACTACCCGTGGGAAAAATGGGCTGTTTTCCTGCACCCGGCGCAGAGAGCGCTGGTCGAGCGTGAGTTTTCGGGCCCCGCAAGAATTTCAGGCTCAGCGGGAACCGGCAAGACTATAGTTGCTCTCCACCGTGCCGTTCATCTGGCGCACGCAAGGCGCGAAGCTCGCATACTCTTGACAACTTTTTCAGCGCCGCTCGCCAATGCTTTGCGATCAAAGCTTGGCTTGCTTGTTGCCGGTGAGCCAGAAATTACAGCCCGCGTTTCCGTCAAGCCCATCTCTGATCTCGGATATGATCTCTTTACAGAGTGGTTCGGCAAACCAAAACTTGCATCACCTGAAATGCTAAAGGCTCAGATAGAGGCTTCCGCGGCTCAAGTGAGTGGGCACAAATTCTCTCTGAGTTTCCTTCTGGGGGAATGGACGGATGTGGTTGATGCTTGGCAGCTCAAAACCTGGGACGACTACCGAGATGTCTCGAGGCTAGGCCGTAAGACGCGAATAGGCGGCAAGCAGCGCGAGATACTATGGACTATTTTCGAACGTGTCCGCGCCGGCCTTTCTGAAAACGGGATTCTCACATGGGCGGATGTTTTCGCGCGGGTTGCGGGCGAGATCTCTGACCGACATGATCCGCTGTATGATCATGCGGTTGTTGATGAATGCCAGGATCTGGGGGTCCCGGAAGCACGCTTCCTAAGCGCACTCGGTGGCGGCAGGCCAGATGCACTTTTTTTCACCGGTGACCTTGGTCAGCGCATTTTCCAGCAGCCTTTCTCGTGGAAGGCGCTTGGGCTCGACGTTCGAGGTCGATCTTCTACGCTGCGGATAAACTACCGAACTTCGCACCAGATCCGTGTGCACGCGGATCGTTTGCTGCCTTCTACGGTATCAGATGTGGATGGAAACGCCGAAGGCCGGCGCGGAACAGTATCGATCTTCGATGGGCCTGTTCCGTCGGTTTCGGTTTTCAAGGATGTCGGCACCGAATCTGAGGCCGTCAGCACATGGGTCAGAAGCCGGCTGAATGAGGGATGCCAGCCGCATGAAGTCGCTTTGTTCGTCCGATCGATTGCCGAGCTAAAGCGGGCAGGCGTCGCTCTGAAGCTTACTGGCGAAAGATGGGTTGAGCTGAGCGACACTGTAGAGGTTGAAGAAGGCGCGATTGCCGTCAGCACCATGCATTTTGCAAAAGGGCTTGAGTTCAAGTCGGTTGCTGTCATGGCGTGCGATGATGAAATACTGCCGCTGCAATCACGAATTGAGAATGTCTCCGACGAAGCAGATTTAGAAGATGTCTATGATACGGAGCGGCATCTGCTTTATGTGGCTTGTACTCGTGCCCGGGACCATTTGTTGGTAACCGGAGTAGCGCCGGTCTCGGAGTTTCTGGCCGACTTGCAACGGTCGGGGCGCGGGTAAGATTTCCGGTGTCACTTGGGGACCGAATCTTTGGCAAGGAAAGAATTCAAGGACGACGATCGAACTTTCATCCGGTAGGCAATGGAGCCGCAGCTGTTTGAACGCCTTCCGACGCGGGGTCGGCGACGAACGATTGGCGGAGCTTTTCTGCATCGTGCAGGCAATCGTTCGTTTGCTGGAAACCGGTCCGCTTAGCAGCCTCGTTTCTGCCCCACCGGCATCAACCCCGCCACGAAACTGAGACTTGTCGCGTGAAGTTCAGGAGCCGGGCCACTCCAAAATGGGGCGATTACCTTCTGAGTTGTCATTGCTCATGAGGGTTCGCTTCGACGTCCTCTGCTTTTCAAAGGCATCAGCCATTGTAGGGGCTGAGGGTCAGGTCCGTCGTCACCAGTACGCGGACGGGTGCGCCGGGGCGCACGCGCAGGGTAGGGCGGATG
>VYLE01000321.1_pt1 | contig 56200 bp, 41 predicted proteins | sample 5114391 | NCBI WGS metagenome assembly VYLE01 (sample SAMN12291771, study PRJNA351875) | freshwater metagenome | isolation source: freshwater lake | place: USA: Michigan, Kent Lake | collected 2013-08-15 | reverse complement strand
GACGCCTCCCGCAACGGCCCCCGCGCAGCCCGCCGCGCAACCCGCCGCGCAACCCCCCGCGCCCCAGAAGCCGCGCGACTGGTCCGCTCGGCTCGCTGCCCTCGCCCCATCGCGACCGATGGACTATTTCCTGCTCGCTGAGGAGGTCGCCGATCAGGCGGTGGCCTCCGATGATCGAGCCCTCGCCCGTCAGCTCTTCGGGCTTGCCGGCGCGCTGGCCCCGAAAGAACTCGGGCGCTCCGCAGCGCTGGCCCTCGCCTCGCTTGCCGAGGACGAGCGGGAACGGCGGACGCTCCGGGCCCTCGCGTCGCTTCTCGCCCCCGATGACGCCCCGATCGGCGGCGACGAGATCAGCCGCGGTCGTCCGAGCCCCCAGCACGCCCTCGCCCTCTCGGAGGCGTTCTCGCAGCTCCGTCGTGGACAGGGGCCCCGGGCGCTTGGCATCCTCAAGACGCCGGAGGTCGCCCTCCTCCTCGACGCCTACGCCAGCCAGCTTCCGGGCGGCTCCGAACGATTTCGCGAGGATTGCCGCGTCTTCAAGAGCGGCGTCCGCCCCTCCTACGCGGAGGGCCAGAAGCTCCTGATGCTCGAGATCGAACGGGCGGTCCTCGGCATGGCCGGAAGCGGGCCTGCCGCAGGCGGCGGTGGCGTTGCCCAAGGCGAGGCGACGGTCGCCGGTTGGAGTTCGTCGCTGGTTGCGACAGGGGGCGCGCCGCTCCTCGAACTCGACACGGCCCGCCTCGAGAATGCCTTCGGCGTCGATCCGGCCCGGTCCGTCTGGCGAAATGGGCAATGGGAACGGCCCAGCGACCGACCGGCGCCGTCAGGTCGCGGCTGACCGGCGTCGGGACCACAATCTCGGCAGTCGGTGTGAGATCCGACCTTCTCGTACGCAAGCATGGTCGACTGGTCGGTCGCGCGCTGCGCCCCGATCGGTTGCCGTTCGGGCCTCGCTGGGTTGTGGGGCTGCGGCTGGGGGAGAAACCCTTCGAAAGAGAGCTGCCCGTGCCTGTTCACCTGTCTCCCCGCTCCGCCACGACTCGGATGCGGCAATCGTTCTCTGCCATCGCCCTCTCGCTTCTCACCGCATCGACCGTGCTGGCCGTCGCCGAGCCGATTCAGTCGAGCTACACCTCGGAATCGACCTGCAACGCCGGCAACACCGCGTGGACGGTGACGAACACCTGCTGCTGCGATGTCGGGGCTCCGAGCGGCAGTCAGACGCCCTCGCAGCACTTCCTCCACGGCGGCGTCCAGTACGCACCGGCTTCGGCGGGTCCGCCGACGGTGACGATCACCGACTCCCGCGGTCAGCCGATCTTCGTCGGCGGTGCGCTTCTGGTGATGGAGCCATCCGATCAGGTGACCCAGAAGGTGACCGGCGAGCAGGGGCTCATCAGCCCCGACCATGTCTGGGCCGGCTTCCAATCGAATGTCCTGATCACGCCGCCCGTCGGGACGACGGCGACGGTCTACAAGATCACCTACTCCTGGCCGGTGCCCGTGGCGGTGACCGGCGCGACCTGGTTCAGCGACAACGGCGATGACATCAACGGCGACACGGTGATCGACGGCTTCAACCTCATCCCGCTGCCGCCCGGAACGCCGGTGCTCGACGGCGTGAACACCGGCGAGTATCCCGACGAGCTCAGCGTGCAGGGGATCGAGACGCAGTTCGGCAATTCGAATCTCGGCGCGATCGATTATGCAAACGGCAGCGAATTGAACGGCGCCTATGGATATATCGATCCCGAGGCCGGAACGCTGCGGCTTCTCCTCTCCGGCAATCTCGAGAGCAACTTCAACAAGCTCGAGGTCTTCTTCGACTATCGTGACGGAGGCCAGAATCGGCTCCGCGGCGACAATCCCGATGTCGACTTCAACGGCCTCAACCGCATGGGCGATGACGGCAGCGGCAACGGCCTCACCTTCGAGCGCGGCTTCGCTGCGGACTTCTATCTCACGCTGACCTGCGGCGGCGGGCCCTTCGCGACCTTCGCGAACACGGCACGGCTCAACACGAACGGCGGCGGCATCGGCGGCTTCATCGGCACCGGCGGCGCCGGTTCGGGCTCCGTCCTCTACGGCATCAACGGCGTCGCGATCGCGATCAACAACTCGAATGTCGACGGGGTCGGCGGCGGTACTGGGATCGCCGACGGATCGGGCGTCAAGACCGGCGTGGAGATGATGATTCCGCTCATCACGCTGAAGGGCTACACCGGCGGCGACATCAAGGTGACCGCGTTCATCAACGCTGGCGGACACGATTTCGTCTCCAATCAGGTGCTCGGCGGACTCGCCGCCGGAACGGGCAATCTCGGTGAGCCGCGGAACGTGAACTTCGCAGGTCTCCCCGGCGCGCAGTGCTTCACGCTCGTTGCCCCGAGCGCGCCCTGCACCGGCGACTTCGACGGCAACGGTGCCGTCGATGGTGCCGACCTTGCGGTGCTGCTCGGCTCGTGGGGCGGCGGCGGCGGTGACCTGAACGGCGACGGCGTGACCGACGGCGCGGACCTTGCGACGCTCCTCGGCGCGTGGGGCGGCTGCCCGTAAGCGGGATCGCGACCAGACTCCTCCAGCGAGCACGGGCCGCGTCGGCGATCAGCCGGCGCGGCCCGTGCCGTTGTTCTGCGATTCAGTTGTCGCGGCTCAGACCTTCGCGAGCGCCCGCTCGAGATCGGCGATGAGGTCCTCGGGATGCTCGATGCCCACCGAGAGGCGCACGAGCGTGTCGCTGATGCCGAGCTTCGCGCGATTCTCCGGCGGCACGCTCGCGTGGGTCATGATCGCGGGATGCTCGATGAGGCTCTCGACGCCGCCGAGGCTCTCGGCGAGGGCGAAGATGTGCACATGCTCGAGGAAGCGGCGGCTCTCGGCGAGGCCGCCCTTCAGGAACATCGTGATCATGCCGCCGAAGGCCGGACGGCCGTCGAGGCGCATCTGGAGGCCGGCGAGGGCATGCTGCGGATGGCTGCGAAGTCCGGGATAGACGACCTTTTCGACCTTCGGATGCTTCTCGAGCCACTCGGCGACAGCCATCGCGCTCGTGCAGTGCCGTTGCATGCGCACGGCGAGCGTCTTGAGTCCGCGGAGGGCGAGATACGCGTCGAAGGGGCCCATGACCGAGCCGATTGCGTTCTGCATGAAGCGAAGCTTCTCGGCGAGGTCCTTGCGCCGCGTGACAAGCACGCCGCCGACGGTGTCGCTGTGGCCGCCGATGTACTTCGTCGCCGAGTGCATGACGATGTCGATGCCGAGTTCGAGCGGCCGCTGAAGCATGGGGCTCGCGAAGGTGTTGTCGCAGACGGTGATCGCCCCGTACTTCTTGCCGATGCGGGCGACTTCACTGATGTCGGCGAGCTTGAGCGTCGGGTTCGTCGGCGTCTCGGTCCAAATCATCTTCGCCTTGCTCGAGGCCACGGCCTCCTCAAGACGCTTCGGATCGGTCATGTCGACATAGACCGGCTTCAGGTTCATCGACCGCTCGCGGACCCGCGAGAAGAGGCGATAGGTCCCGCCGTACATGTCATCCATCGCGACGATCGTGTCGCCGGCGTCAAGAAGCTCCAGGCAGGTGCCGGTCGCCGCGAGGCCCGACGCGAAGGCGAAGCCGCCGCAGGTGCGCTCATCCTCCTCGCTCAGCCCGCTCGACTCGAGGTTCGCGATGCAGCGCTCGAAGGCGAAGCGCGTGACATTGTGGCTTCGCGAATATTCAAATCCCTTGTGCTCGCCCGGCGAGGCCTGGGCAAAGGTCGACGAGGTGTAGATCGGCACCATGACCGCCCCGGTCGAGGGATCGACATGCTGGCCGCCGTGAATGCAACGCGAGGAGAGATGGAGGTGATCGTGGGACATGGGAGTAGAGGCCGGGTTCGGTTCATTCACTGCGGCGCAGTTGGGCGCGGTTCATTCACCACAGAGGGCACAGCTTTCTGCACTCTTCGCGTCGTTCATTCACCACAGAGGACACAGAGGCCACAGAGGGGGCACAGAGCGGAAACATCGCATCTCACGCGACGGGAGCGTACTTGATCCCCCTTTTAGGGATTGGTTCAGGGATTGGTTCAGGGATGAGTTTGGTCCGCGCTCCTTGGCACGCAGCCTCATCAGCCAGTGCATGATGTCGAGCATCGCGCGAATTCTGAAGGATCAGCACGGGCTGAAAATCCCCTTCCTTTGCGCCTCTGTGCCCCCTCTGTGCTCTCTGTGTCCTCTGTGGTGAGTCTGGTCGAATTGTGCAGAATCTTGTGTCCTCTGTGTTGAATGAACGACGCGAAGAGTGCAGAAAGCCGTGTCCTCTGCGCCTGTGTGCTGAGGAATAGGGCGAGTCACGGAAGCTGCTTGCGCAGGTAGTTGATCAGGTCGATCTTCGTGATCAGTCCGTAGAAATGCGTTTCGTCGGCGACGATCGCCACGCGGTCGGCGCGGAAGATCGGGAGGAGATCGTTGATCGTCGCGTTCGGACGGATCGTCTCGAGACGGCTCGTCATGAAGTCCGAGACCGGGCGCTTCGCGTTCTCGGGGGAGCCGGCGAGGGCCATCAGGACATCGCTCTCGTCGAGGATGCCGACGACCTTGTCCTGCGCATTCACCACGGCGAGCTGGCTGATACCGAACATCCGCATGCGCCGGATGACCTGGGCCATCGGCGTGTCGGGCAGGACGACATAGTCCTCGCGGTCGAGATGGCGGCGGGCGATGAGGTCGCGGAGATCGTTGAACTTCGGCCGGTCGATGAAGCCGTTGTCGACCATCCAGAAGTCGTTGTACATCTTCGAGAGGTACTTCGCACCGTTGTCGCAGATGAAGGTGACGACGCGCTTCGGCGTCTTCTGCTCGCGGCAGTAGCGAAGCGCAGCGGCGAAGAGCGTGCCGACGCTCGACCCGGCGAGAATGCCTTCCTTCCGCAGCAGTTCGCGGGCGGCGTGGAACGCCTCGCTGTCCGGAATCGTGTAGCCCTTCGTCACGAGGTCGAGCTTCAGGATGTCCGGGACGAAGTCCTCGCCGATGCCCTCGACGAGCCAGGAGCCCGGCTCGATGTGCTTCCCCTCGTTCACCAGCGGCGCGAGGATCGAGCCGACCGGGTCGGCGAGGATCACCTCCATCGCCGGATTGCGATCCTTGAGGAAACCCGCGCAGCCGGTCACCGTGCCGCCTGAACCGACGCCGGCGACGAGGGCGTCGATCTTCCCTTCCATCTGATCCCAGATCTCGGGTCCGGTCGTCTCGTAATGGGCCTTCGGGTTGGCCGCGTTGCCGAACTGGTTGACATAAAAACCATTCGACTCGCGGGCGATCCGTTCGGCGATGTCCTGGTAGTACTCGGGGTGGCCCTTGCCGACATCGGAGCGGGTGAGGACGACTTCGGCGCCCATCGCCCGCAGATGGCTGATCTTCTCGTCGCTCATCTTGTCCGGGACGACGACGGTGAGCTGGTAGCCCTTCTGCGCCGCCACGAGGGCGAGGGCGATGCCGGTGTTGCCGGCGGTCGCCTCGACGATGCGCGAGCCCCGCTTCAGCTTCCCCTCGCGTTCGGCGGCCTCGATCATCGAGACGGCGATCCGATCCTTGATCGAATTGCCGGGATTCATCGACTCAAGCTTCACGAAGAGTCGGCAGGGACCGGTGTCGATCCGCGTGACCTCGAGCATCGGGGTGTTGCCGATCATCTCGAGGATGTTGCGGTAGACGGGAGCGCGGGGTGGCGTGGTCGGCGGCATGGTTGGGGTCAGGCTCGGGGTGAGCGGGGAGTGTAAGCGACGGCCGAGACGCTTCCGGACCGGCTCCGGACCACCGACCCGACGACCTTCCGGAGGTCGGATCGAGCTGGCATCGGGCGCGACCGAGTACGCTCGCGGCGTGGACGATTCCGCGCGCCCGACTCTGACGATCATCGACGGCCGCCTCGAGGCGCTCCTGCCGGGCGAGCGGGCCGGCGCGGGCATCACCGTCGACTATTCGTCGATTCGCTTTCCCGACGGTCCCGAATCCGTACGCGGTTCCCCGCTCGTGCGGGCCTGCGGCCGCGAGGCTGCGTTCGCCGGTGCGTCGCTCATCGACGCGACAGCCGGGCTCGGCTATGACGCGTTCATGCTCGCCCTCGCGGGATTCCGGGTGACGGCCGTCGAGCGGGTCGAAGCGATCGCCCGACTCGCCGAGGATGGGCTTCGTCGAGCGCTCATCGAGCGTCCGTCGCTCTCGATGCGGGTGCTCGCCGGCGATGCCCGCGACGCGATCGCCGCGGCGCCTCCGGCGATCGTCTACATGGATCCCATGTATCCGCCGAAGCGCCGGGCCTCTGCGCTTCCGCCGAAAGAGATGCAGTTCGTGCGGACCCTTGCGGGCGACGATCATGACAGCGACGAGCTCTTTCGCGTGGCAATCGCCCATGCGGCCCGCGTCGTCGTGAAGCGACCCCATCACGCCGATCCGTTCGGCACGCCCAGCCACTCCGTTGAGTCGAAGCTCGTGCGCTTCGATGTCTACATGCGATCGGGCCCGTTGCAGGAGGGAGGTTGACCGCGATGGCCGCACCGTGGTTCTTCGTTGAGGCGATTCCGCCGGTCGGCGCCCAGTGGCCGCTGCCGCGCGAGGAGGCGAAACATGCCGCGGGAGCGAAGCGACTCTCCGCCGGCGACGCGGTGGTGCTCTTCGACGGGCGAGGAAGCGTGGCCGACGGATCGCTTGGCGGCGAGCGGCTGCGCGATGGTTCGATTCCCGTCATGACGCACGCCGTTCGGCAGGTCGAACGAAGCTTGCCCCGGGTGCATCTGGCGACAGCGCTGCCGAAGGGCGATCGCCTCGGAACGCTCATCGACATGGTGACGCAGCTCGGCGTCGCCAGCGTGACGCCGCTGCGGTGCGAGCGGAGCGTCGTCGGCGACAGCGAAGCCCGCGGCGACCGCATGCGCCGCATCATGGTCGAGAGCTGCAAGCAGGCCCGCGTCGCTTGGCTCCCCACGCTGCACGCGGAGCGCTCGCTCGACGAAATGCTGCGAGCGCCGCATGCAGGTCCGATCGTCGTGCTTCATCCGGGCGGCACATCGCTCGCGCGTCTCCTCGGCGGCGAACGGGGAAATCCGCCCGAGTTGACGATGCCCGAGTTGACGATGCCCGAGTTGACGATTTTGGTCGGACCCGAAGGCGGCTTCACCGATCGCGAGATCGAAGCCTGCGCTCGGGCCAACGCGCTGCGGGCCAGTCTCGGGGAGTCGATACTTCGCGTCGAGACAGCAGCGGTGGTGGCAGTCGCGACCGCTCGGCTGTCGGGCGAGCGACCTGCATGCCGCGGGTGAAATGGAGCCTACCGGGATCGAACCGGTAACCTATGCCTTGCAAAGGCATCGCTCTCCCAATTGAGCTAAGGCCCCGACGGTCAGTCGGCGAAGACTATAGCAGGTGGCCCCGCGGAACGCCTGAGGCCCCGCGGAACGCCCGAAGCGCCGCCACCGCACCAGGCGAAGTCACTCCGGCGTGGCAGGAGCGGCGGGGGCCGCCGGCGCGGTGGTCGAGGTCGACGCGCTGGCGGTTCGTTCGAGCACATCGATCGAGTCGGGAATGATCACATTGACCCGCAGCGTCTCGTCGTAGCGGCGCACGCCCTTGATGCCGACGAGCAGTCCGAGCGCTTCGCTCGGCTTCGAGTTCGGGCCGGGCATCACATAGGCAATCGTGTGGCCGGTGACCTCGTCGGCGAGCTTGTAGAGAAGCGGAAGCCGATCGCCGTCGTAGACGGTCGAGGCGTTGAGCCGCCCCATCGCGTCGTAGGGCATGCGCTGCTTCATCGCGATCTCGAGATCGGCAACGCCCTGAATCGTCCGCTCGCGCTGCCGCTGCCGCTCGGCGAGTTCGAGCAGGGAGTTCTGGACTTCGATACGAACGCCGATCTGTTCGGCGCGATTATTCGAAAGCTGGCGCGTCGACGAGGGAGCGATCGGATCCTCGGCGAGCGCGAGATAGCGTTCGCGGAGCGCGGTGAGCTCGGCGCTCTCGGCCGGCTCGTTTCGCACCCGCTTCCACTTCGCCTCGAGGTCGCCGTAGGTCACCTGACGAAGCTGTCGCTCCATCTGCTGTTGACGACGCTCCGCTGCGGCCTCTTCCTGGGCCTTTCGCTCGGCGTCCTCACGGGCCTTCGCTGCGGCGGCAGCCTCGGCCGCGCGGCGCTCCGCTTCCGGATCGACGGCGGGCGTCGTGGGCGGATTGTTCGTGATCGCACCCGCGGCGGTGCCGTCGGTGGGGAGCGCTGGCGCAGCCGTTCCGGCCGGTGTCGGTGAGGCGGCCGGAGGCGTCGTTCCAGCGCCGCTCGCCGGGGTTGGCGTCGTCGGCGCGACGGGCGTCGGGGTGGGGGTTGGGGTTGGCGTCGGGGTTGGGGTAACGACCATCGGCTTCGGGACGGCGCCGCCGGTCGCAAGGGCCTTCTCGATCGCGTCGGCCTCTTCCTGGGTCATCGCTGCGAGGAACTGGTTGTTCACCCAGACCTCGGTCGAGGAAGGCATCCGCACCGCGTAGTAGGTGTCGGGACCGACCGTCTTCACTTCGACGACGATGAGCCGCTCGCCGGTCGCGATGCTGCCAAGCTGCTTCCAGCTCTTCTCCGGGGCGTACCCGACATCCATGTTCGCGGCGAGGAGTTCAGCCTTGCCGGTGACGGTCAGCATCTTGGTGGCCGCGTCGTAGGAACTGCTTCCGTCGCTCTTGATGTATCCAAAGAGCGATGCGAATGCGGGCCCGACGGCGGCGACCTTCGCCCATCCATACTCGACGCCGAGGACCTTGATCGGCGTGCCCGCGGTGAGCCGACCGACGGCGTAGGCGCTCTGGACGCTGGGGCCGCTGCGGATCATCACATTGTCGCCCTTGACCTGGGCCCAGTAGGCACCCGCCTGCACGCGCGGCTCGAGCGCGGTGCGCGGCGCTGCGGCGAACGCGGCACCGGAGAGGAGGGCGGAGGAGCCGAGCGTCAGCGAGCCCACCAGCGCGAACGCGACGCTCGGACGGGAGACGCGGGAGAGAACGGCGCGGGGAAGTTCGAAGGGCATGGGCGGCCAGTCGTTTCGGAAGGAGGAGCGGTACGGCACCGCACCGACCTCAGGGTCGGTGACGCGTCGTCCGGAGGCGGAATCGTACCGCTCCAGAATCCGTTCGGCGATAGCATCCGGGTCCTATGCCCCGCCGACCCGCAGGTCACATCGCGTTTTCCGCCGTCGGTCGTTCGCCGCTCCCGCAACCGGAGGCCCAGATGGCCCGCTTCGGCGTCGCCCGCATCGGTGCCATGGTCGGTTGTGTCGTCGGCGGCGTCGTCAGCCTCGGGAGCGTCCTGACGGGCTGCGCCTCGCCGCTGAAGCCGGCGGATGGGATCGACGACGGCTCACGCCTCGCCCCGGCCGTCACCGGAGCCCTGGAACGGGAGATCGCCAACCTTCCGAAGGAGACGATCGCCAGGCCCGCCGCGGCCGGCCCGAGTGCGGTCGAAGAGACGCTCGCCCCACGGCGCGCGGAACTTGACGGCATCGGCCCGCAATGGCAGCGGGGAAGCGCCGGGCTCGACATCGGTCCCGCCCTCGGCGGCGAGGCTCGCACGGAGGTGCAGCTCAGCCTCGAGTCGGTCATCCAGCGATCGGTGCGGAACAACCTCGGCGTGCAGGCGGCGCGGATCGACGAGGGCATCAGCGAAGCGCGTCTCGCCCAGGCCGAGGCCATCTTCGACTGGACGCTCTTCGCGGACAGCTCCTTCAGCCGATCGACGCGTCCGCTGGTCGGCACCGTGAGCGGTTCGAGCGTCCTCAACACCGTCAACGACACCCGCGACTGGTCGCTCACGACGGGACTTCGCAAGCCGCTCGTGACCGGTGCGAGCTTCGATGTCTCGACCTCGATGAATCGCACCTATCGCTTCCCGACCGAGGCCTACAGCCCCGATCCGGCGTGGGCGAGCGCCGTCTCGCTCGGCATCACGCAGCCGCTTCTTCGCGGCTTCGGCGCTGATGTGAACATGGCCCAGATCCGCATCGCGGAGAACAACGATCGCGCCGCGTTCGAGGACCTGCGCACCTCGCTCCTCTCGACGGTGGCCCAGGTCGAGCAGGCGTACTGGCAGCTCGTCTTCGCCCGGCAGCAGGTGGTCGCCGCGCAGTGGCTCGTCGAGGTCGGCATCGAGGTGCGCGATGTGCTCGAGCGCCGCCGCAACTTCGATGCGACCGCCGCGCAGTATGCGAACGCCGTCGCCACCGTCGAGCAGCGGAAGGCAAGCGTCCTGAGCGCCCAGCAGGCGGTGAACGAGGCGAATAACGCCCTGAAGGCCCTGATGAACGATCCGGACCTTCCCGTCGGCAGCGACATCGCGGTGATCCCGATCGATGCGCCGGTCGAGGTGCCGCTCGTGCAGGATCTCCGCGCGGCGATCGTGACCGCGGCCGATCGTTCGCCCGAGATCGCGAAGGCGCTCCTCGTGATCGACAACGCCTCGATCGGCATCGATGTCGCCGACAACGCACGGCTGCCGCAGCTCGATCTCGACGGACGGCTCTCCTGGTTTGGTCTCGACGGCGACTTCGGCGAGAGTTATAGCGAAATCACGAGCGGCGACTTCGTCGAATATCTCATCGGCGCCCGATTCTCCCAGGCCCTCGGCAACCGGGCCGCGGAGGCCGGCTATCGCGAGGCTCGGCTCTCGCGTTCGAAGGCGGTGCTCGCGTATCGCGCCGCTGTGCAGAACGCGGTGCTTCAGGTGCGAAACGCCCTACAGGGGGTCGCGACGAGTTACGACCTCATCGCCCAGAACCGTGCGTTCCGCGTCGCCCAGGCGGAGAACCTGCGAGCCCTTCTCGTCAGCGAGAAGACGCTCGGTTCGCTGACGCCCGAGTTCCTTCAGCTCAAGTTCCAGCAGCAGGACACGCTTGCCCGCGCTCAGGTGCAGCTTGCCGGATCGCTTACCTCCTACAACGTGGCGATCAGCGCCCTGCACCGGGCGATGGGCACCGGACTCGAGATGAACCGGATCGAGATCGAGGTGGTCGATCCGACTGTCGAGATGGCCGTCGACGCCGCCTCGGCATCGCGCTGACGACCGGTTGTCACCGACGGAATCACCCTCACCAGGACGCAGGAAACCGACCGTGCCGAAGATCGTGAAGGCAGACGCAGCAGCGATTCGCAAGGCAGCCTCCATCATTCGCGACGGAGGCGTGGTCGCCTTTCCGACGGAGACGGTCTACGGACTCGGGTGCGACACCTTCAACGAGCGGGCTGCGCTTGAGGTCTACCGCATGAAGCGGCGGCCCTCGTCGAATCCGCTCATCGCCCATGTGCTCGACATTCCGATGGCGAAGCGGGTCGTGATCGGCTGGGATGTGCGCTGCCAGCGCCTCGCCGAGGCCTTCTGGCCCGGGCCGCTGACGCTCGTCCTGCCGCGTCGCGCCGAGGTCGCGCCGAGTTCGATCGGCGGCCGCTCGACCGTCGCGGTGCGTTCGCCGCTCCATCCCGTCGCTCGCCAGTTGCTCGAGGCGGTCGGCGGGCCGGTGAGCGCGCCGAGCGCGAATCGCTCGGGACGCATCTCGCCGACGCGGAGCGAGCATGTCTCGGAGGAATTCATGGACGAGCCCGACCTCCTCGTCCTCGACGGCGGCGCCGCCCATGTCGGCCTCGAGAGCACTGTCCTCGATCTCAGCCGCGCTCGTCCGATGGTGCTTCGTCCGGGATCCGTGACGAAGGAGATGCTCATCCCGATCATCGGCGAGATCGCCGATCCGCTCTTCGCGGGGCAGGCCCAAAGCCCGGGCACGAGCCCGCGGCACTACGCGGCGCGAACGCGCACCGAGCTGATCGACACCGCGAACATCGATCGCCGCCTCCAGAGCTGCCCCGATCCGATCGTCGTGCTCTCATTCGACGCGGAGCGCGTGCCGCCGCCGCATGTCGCGATCGTGATGCCGAGCGAGGCGAAGGAGTACGGGGCGAAGCTCTATGAGTCGCTTCGCCAGGCCGACTCGCTCGACCGCACCCTCATCCTCATCGAACGCCCGACCGAACGGGGCGGCGTGTGGGAAGCGATCCAGGACCGGCTGCGCCGGGCGACTTCCTGACGCGATCATGCCGCTTCGATGCCTCTGTGGTTCTCTGGCGGAATAGTGCAGAAAGCTGTGGTGCTCTGGCCCGCGCTCACGGCATCGGGATCTTCACGCTGAGCCGCTTCGCGCACTCCTTCGCGAGGTCGTAGCCCGCGTCGGCGTGGCGGAAGACGCCCATCATCGGATCGTTCATGAGGACGCGTTCGAGTCGCTTCGCCGCTTCGGGCGTTCCGTCGGCGACGATGACCTGGCCGGCGTGCTGCGAGAAGCCGATGCCGACGCCGCCGCCGTGGTGGAAGCTCGTCCAGCTCGCTCCGCTCGCGATGTTCACCGCGAAGTTGAGGAGCGCCCAGTCGCTCACCGCATCGGTGCCGTCGAGCATGCCTTCGGTCTCGCGGTTCGGGCTTGCGACCGATCCGCAGTCGAGGTGATCGCGGCCGATCACGATCGGCGCCTTCACCTTGCCGGTGGCGACGAGCTCGTTGAACTTCAGGCCCGCCTTGTGTCGCTCGCCGAGGCCGAGCCAGCAGATGCGCGCCGGGAGTCCCTGGAAGGCCACGCGCTTCTGGGCCATGCGAATCCATCGCTTGAGCGACTCGTCCTGCGGGAAGAGTTCGAGCACCGCCTCGTCGGTGACGCGAATGTCCTCGGGATCGCCCGAAAGTGCGACCCAACGGAAGGGGCCGCGACCGACGCAGAACTGCGGACGGATGTAGGCGGGCACGAAACCGGGGAACGCGAAGGCGTCGGAGAAGCCGTGGTCCTTGGCCCGCTGGCGGATGTTGTTGCCGTAGTCGAAGACCTTCGCACCGAGCTTCTGGAGATCGACCATGAGACGCACATGGCGTTCCATGCTGGCGGTCGAGAGTTCCTGATAGCGCTTCGGATCGCGAACGCGAAGCTCGTCGGCAGCTTCGCGGGTGAGGCCGTCGGGGTAGTAGCCCTCGAGCGGATCGTGGGCGCTCGTCTGGTCGGTGAGCGTCGCGGGAATGATGTTTCGAGCCTTGAGCCGAGCGAGCAGATCGACGGCGTTCCCGAGCCAGCCGATCGAGAGGGCCTCGCCGCGCTTCGCGCAACCGACCGCGCGATCGATCGCGGCATCGAGCCCATCGACGATCTCGTCGAGATAGCGATCGTGCACGCGCTTCTCGAGCCGTTCGCGGCAGATGTCGGCGATGAGACAGGTGCCCTCGTTCATCGTGATCGCGAGCGGTTGGGCGCCGCCCATGCCGCCGCAGCCGGCGGTGACATTGAGGGTGCCCTTCAGCGTGCCGTTGAAGTGCTGGCGAGCGCACTCGGCATAGGTTTCGTAGGTGCCCTGCAGAATGCCCTGCGTACCGATGTAGATCCACGAGCCCGCGGTCATCTGCCCGAACATCATCAGGCCCTTCGCGGCGAGATCGTCGAAGTGCCGTTGCGTGGCCCAGTGCGGCACGAGGTTCGAGTTCGCGATGAGGACCCGCGGGGCGTCGACATGGGTGCGGACGATGCCGACCGGCTTGCCGCTCTGGACGAGGAGCGTCTCGTCGGGGGCGAGGCTCTTGATCGATGCGATGATCGCGTCAAACGACGGCCAATCCCGTGCCGCCGCGCCGCGGCCGCCGTAGACGATGAGATCGGCCGGCCGCTCGGCGACCTCGGGATCGAGGTTGTTCATGAGCATCCGCATTGCCGCCTCGGCGGCCCAGCTCGAGCAGGTGCGCTGGTTGCCGCGCGGGGCACGGATGATGCGGGGCGAGGTCGCCAATGAAGCGGGTGTCGCAGCGGTTGCAGGCGTCATGCGGGCAGTGTAGCCCGACGGACATCATGGCCGATGAGCTGGGCGGTGGCGGCTCCATGCGGCGATCGTTCGAATCGCCGCAGGGGCGTGACGGTGGCGTGTCGGGCCCTTGCCTCGCCGCCGTGGCGCTCGAGAATCCATGCGCTCCGGCGTTCCGTGCCGGCTCGGGGCGAGCTTCACTGCTCGTCAAGAGGTCATGACGAGCGGCCGACGCTGGTCAAGACTACTTGACGAGAGGGTTTCGACTCTGGAATGCCGAAGAGTGAAGGTGGGACGCCTCCCGATGCCACGCACGACAGGTTCATTTCGGATCACGAAAGTCCCCGGAGCGGAGGGTGGTCGCTTGGAGGAGGTCCGTGCATTCGTGCCGGCGTCGCTTCCGCCCGCGCACCCTCCGCTTCTCCTCGAGGGCGCGCTTGCCGCCCTGCACGCCGAGGCCTTGATCGCCCTCGGAAGGCTCGGGGTCGCCGCCACGATGGTGCCGAGCGCCGAGTGGTTGCTGTACGGATTCGTGCGGAAGGAGGCGATCGTCTCGTCAGAGATCGAGGGTACGCAGGCAACCCTGCAAGATGTGGTGACCTTCGAGGCGACCAAGCGGGCCGAGCGTCCCGACGACGTTCGGGATGTGTGCAACTATGTTGCGGCGCTGACCTTCGCTCGTGCGGAGATTTCCAGCGCAAGCGGGCTGCCTCTGAGCACGCGACTCCTCTGCGGAGCCCACAAGCGTCTGATGCGCGGCGTTCGCGGGGCAGACAAGATGCCCGGCGCGTTGCGCCGCTCGCAGAACTGGATCGGTGGAACTCGCCCAGGCAACGCACGATTCGTTCCGCCGCCACCCGAGGTTGTGCCGGAGCTCATGGCCAACCTTGATCGATGGATGCACTCGAATGATGCGCTGCCGCCGCTGGTGAAGGCCGGACTTGCGCATGTGCAGTTTGAAACGATCCACCCGTTCCTGGACGGCAACGGCCGCATAGGACGGCTGCTCATCACCCTGCTTCTGGAGCACTGGGGCTTGCTCAAGAGTCCGATGCTGTACCTCAGCCTGGCTCTCAAGCGGCGCCAGCAGCTTTACTACGCCCAACTGACAGCCGTTCGAGAGGGCGGCGATTGGGAAGGTTGGACCGCCTTCTACCTCGAATGCGTTCGCGAGGCGGCCGATGACGGCGTTCGTGCGGCCGAGCGGCTCTTTACGCTCCTCGGCAAGGATCGGGCCCGCCTTCTCAAGAGTGACCGTGCGACCCTGCCATCGGTTCGACTCTTGGATCTGCTCCCGTCCAACCCGATCGTGACTCTCTCGCTCGCCACCCGCCTGCTTGGCGTCAATAAGCCCACGGCGATCAAGGCCATCGAGGCCCTTGAGGCGAGCGCAATCCTGAAGGAGACCACGGGGAAGCGCCGCGACCGCGTCTACGCCTATCAGAAGTATCTGGATGTCCTTTGTGAACGGTGAGTTGATCGCGTGCAGCATCCGAGATCGACCGCCCGCGCCACCGGCGCCCTGTGGCGTTCCTCGGCGATCCGACTGATGCCGCACTCAGCCCCGCAGTTTGCCCGCACGAATTAGCCCCTCGATCGCGGCGATGTCGGGCGATGGCGGTCGGTCGGCGGTGAGCTTCGGCACGACGGTGCGGATCGTCGCGATGGCCCGCTCGATCGCAGCGCCTGACTTCAGCGGGCGCTGGTACTCCATCGCCTCGGTCATGACGAGGAGCTCGATCGCGATGACGCTCTCGAGCAGCCGAATCGACCGCATCGCCTTCAGGGCAGCGGTCGCGCCCATTGAGTTGTAGTCCTCGATACCGGCGCTCGTCGTGATGTTGCCGACGCTCGCCGGCGCAGCGAGCGTCATCATCTCGTTCACGCATGCCGCCGCGGTGTACTGGGCGATCATGAGTCCCGAGTGGAGTCCCGGCTTCGGCGAAAGATAGGGATGGACGGGATTCTCGCTATCGCTCGCGGTGAGGAGCCAGTTCACGCGCCTCTCGCTGATGCCGGCGATGTGCGTCATCGCGATGGCGAGTGCGTCGAGCGGAATCGCCAGCGGCATACCGTGGAAATTGCCGCCGCTGATGACATCGCCGGCTGCGGAGCCCTTCGCGTCGTCGGCGAAGATGAGCGGATTGTCGGTCACGGCGCCGAGCTCGCGTTCGATCGCTCCGCGGACGAAGTCGATGGCGTCGCATGCGGCGCCAAGCACCTGCGGCATCGCCCGCAGGCAATAGGGATCCTGCACGCGCGGATCGTTGTCGCGATGCGCGGGGAGAATCGTGCTGCCTTCGAGGAGCGCCGCGATCCGCGCAGCGACGGCGATCTGCCCCGGCTGCCGTCGAGCCTGATGGAGCCGCGGATCGAGGAACGCGTTCGTCGCCCGGCAGGCGTCGATGGCCATCGCCGCCGCGAACATCGCAGCGTCCTGCACGCGAGCGAGATCGGCGAGGAGAAGGGACGCTGCGCCGGCCATGAAATGCGTGCCGTTGATGAGGGCGAGGCCCTCCTTCGCCTCGAGCACGAGCGGCTCGATGCGACACGCCTTCAGGAAGACGCCGGATGGCAGCGTCTCGCCGATGAGGGCCGCGTAGCCGTCGCCGAGCAGGGTGAGTGCCATGTGGGCAAGCGGAGCGAGATCGCCGCTCGCACCGACCGAGCCGCGGCTCGGCACCACCGGCACGATGTCGCGATTGAGGCACTGGCAGATCGTCTCGACGACGAGCGGCCGGACGCCGGAATGGCCGCGACTGAGGCTCGCAGCGGCGAGCGTCATCATCGCCCGCACGACATCGTTCGGCAGGGATTCGCCGACGCCGGCGGCGTGCGAACGAACGAGATTGCGCTGCACCTGTCGAAGCTCCTCGGGGGCGATGCGCACCCGGGAGAGCGAGCCGAATCCGGTGTTGATGCCGTAGAGCGCCTCGCCGCCCTGACAGCGGGCGTCGACCACCGATCGGGCCCGCTCCATCGCGGCGCGGGCGGTGGAGCCGAGTTCGACGGTGCGGCCGCCGCGGGCGACTGCGTCGACCTCGGCGATGGTGAGCGGCTGGCCGTCGAGGCGCAGCGGTTCGGATGAAGTCGAAGCGGCCTGGCTGGATGCGGGCATGGGACGGGAATCATAAAGCGGAGGACGACGGAGAACGCCCCCTCGGTGCCGCAAAGGGCTCGACGGAGGGGCGGGCTCGGCGGCGCTCGGGCATTTGCCCGCGCCGCGATCCTCCGCTACAACCTCCACGCGTGCCTCAGACCTTCCGAAACAACATCGCGCTGACCGCGACCATCGTCCTGTCCGCGCTCCTGTTCTGGTTGGTCGCGAGCGCCTCGCACTCGGTGCGCGGCGTGATCGGGCCGACGATCGCGATGTCCGCCTCGCCGACCTCGACGGCCCTCTGGACGATCCTCGCCCTCGCCCTCTCGATGGTGCTTGCCCTCGGTCTTGCCCGAGTGGTGAACACGGTCGTCGCGATGTTCGCCCTCGGCTGCGGCGTCGGGATGCTCGCGATGCAGAGCGGCTCGATCCAGGATTTCACCGCCGCCGCGGCGGGCACGGGTAGCAACTCGCTTCTCCCCCTCGCCGTCGAGACGGCGATCTGGGGCGTGGTCACGCTTGCCGCAAGCATTTTCCTCTTTCGGCTCGGCGGTCCGCTGCCGGATGCCGTGCCGATCGACGAGCCGCGGCGCGACGGCATGTTCGGAACGAAGGCATTTCTTTCGCTTGCGACCGGCCCGCTCGTCCTGCTCGGCGTCTGGGCGATCGCGGTGAATCCGTCGAAGGGTCAGATTCTCGGCGGCGTCGTCATCGGCGGCCTGCTCGTCGGTCTCACCGGTCGGCTCTTCGCGCCGATCACGCCGCCGGCGCTTCTCTACGCGGCGCCGATGCTCTTCGGTGCCGTCGGCCACCTCGTCGCCCACATCATGCTGAAGGGCGCGCCGCTGCGAACGGCGTTCGTCGACGATTCGCTGTTGCGCATCGCGTATCCGATGCCCATCGACTATGTCGCCGGAACGCTCGCCGGCGTTTCGCTCGGCATCGGCATGGCCCGCAGCTTCATGAAGCAGGAGACGCCCGACGGCGTTCCGCAGCGATCCTGAGCCGTCCGCGGCTTTCGCTCGCGATTCGTTCCTTTCGATTCGATTCTCGCTCACTTTCTTTCTGGCGCGCGACGCGCACCGCTGGCATCCCATCATGAGCCTCATCGTCACCGGCACCATCGGCATCGACACCGTCCACGCTCCGACCGGCAGCGCTGAGCGCGTCCTCGGCGGAAGCTGCTCCTATTTCGCCGCCGCGGCGAGTCACCTCACGCCGGTGCGCGTCGTCGGCGCGGTCGGCGGCGACTGGCCTGCGGAACACCGGACGATGCTCGAGAGCTTTCGCGGGATCGATCTCCGTGGCCTCGAAGTCAGGCCCGCGAGCTCGACCTTCGCGTGGGGCGGTCGCTACCACGAGAACATGAATCGCCGCGAGACGCTCTTCACGCATCTCGGCGTGCTCGAGGAGGCGCCGCCGACGGTGCCCGAAGCCTTCCGCGACAGCCGATTCGTCTTTCTCGCGAACACGCATCCCGCCGTCCAGCTCGATCTCCTTCGGCGGTTTCCCGATCGGAAGCTCGCCGTCGCCGACACGATGGATCTCTGGATCAACATCGCCCGCGAGGATCTCCTGAAGCTCTTCCGCGAGCTGCACGGCGTCGTCCTGAACGACGAGGAGGCGATGCAACTCACCGAGCGCCGCAATGCGGTCTCGGCGGCGCGGGCGATCCTCGCCCTCGGCCCGACCTTCGTTGTCGTGAAGAAGGGCGAGCATGGCGCGGTGCTCGTCCATCGTGACGGTGCTGCGGCGATCCCAGCATTCCCGGCCGACGAGAAGCAGGTGATCGATCCGACCGGTGCGGGCGACTCCTTCGCCGGCGGCATGATGGGGCATCTCGCGGCCTACGGGGCGACCGATTTCCGCGGCATTCAGACGGCCCTCGCGTGGGGAACGGTGATGGCGAGCTTCACCATCGAGAGCTTCTCCATGAACCGGCTCGCCTCGCTCGACCAGGCCCAGATCGACCGTCGCATGTCGGAGTTCCGGACCGCCGCTCGCGTTGGCTGACGCGACAGGCACGCAGCTTGGGGTACGCTTCGCCGCATCTATGGCGTCCCCCAATCCGTGTGTGCATCGTCGCTCTCCGGTCCGTGTGCTGGCCCGTTCGTTGGCCCTTTCGCTTGCGCTCGCCGTCGCGGCGACGAGTGCCTCCCCGGCGCTCGGACAATGGGTGCCCTTCGATCGCTTGCCCAACGCCGACAAGGTGCGGGCGATGGGCGGGCGGGTGCGCGATCTCGAGCGCGGCGGTCGTGTGCGTGAGGTGCGCTGGGACCTCGAGCGCGGCGAAGCGATCGTGCGGATCGGCGACGCATGGAATGCCTATCCAATCGCCGGCGGAGAACCGCGAACGCTCGAGGGCGAGCCGAGCGTCGCGGAGTTTCGCGAAGAGCGGCCGCCGCGCAAGCCGCCAGCGCCGTCGCGCGGACGGCAGCAGCCGGTTGCCTCGTCGCCGGATGGACGACATGAGGCCCGCTATCGCGACGGGAATCTCTCTCTCAAGACGGACGGCGGCGACGAGCGGGCGATCACGACCGACGGCGACGGCAAGCTGAAGTACGGCAGCGCCTCGTGGGTCTACGGCGAGGAGCTCGACCAGACGACGGCGATGTGGTGGTCGCCCGATTCGGCGAAGCTCGCGTTCTATCGTTTCGACGATCGGCAGGTGAAGGACTTCGTGCTGCTGAAGGGCTGGACGAAGCTCCACACGAGCCTCATGACCGAGGCCTATCCGAAGCCGGGCCAACCCAATCCGATCGCCGGCCTCATGGTGCTCGATGTCGCGAGCGGTGCGATCGCGACGGTCGATGTCGGTTCGGACACGAATCAATATATCTATGAGGTCGAGTGGCTCCCCGATTCCTCAGGCGTCCTCTATCGACGGACGAATCGCCGGCAGGACACGCTGGACCTCGTCGTCGCCGATCCGGCAAGCGGTGCGACGCGCGTCGCCCACACCGAGCGGCAGAAGACCTGGCAGGAGAACAGCCCCGATTTTCGCTGGCTCGCGGACGGCAAGCGATTCCTCTGGGAGACCGAGCGAAGCGGATTTTCGCAATATGAGATCCGTTCGGTCGCCGGCGGCGAGGGCATCGTCCTCACCGAGGCTGACTCGGTGGCCGAGGCGATCGTGCGGGTCGATGAGGAGCGCGGAACGCTCTGGTATGCGGCGCGATCGAGCGAGACGCGCATCAACTCGCAACTGCATCGGGCGAAGCTCGACGGCAGCGGCTCGGTGCGACTCACGCGTGAGAACATGCACTACCACTCCTTCCGGATCGCGCCGGACGGGAGCGCGTTCGTCGCGACGAAGGAGTTCGTCGATCGGCCGCCGGTGACGGAGCTCTTCCGCGTCGACGGCCAAGGTGCCACGCTCGTCGCGACGCTCGCGAGCGCCGAACAGGACCCGTGGGGCAAGGCGGGGGTGCCGAAGCCGGAGTTCCTCACGGTCAAGGCCGCCGATGGCGTGACGGATCTCTATGGCGTCCTGTGGAAGCCCTCGGATTTCGATCCGTCGAAGAAGTACCCGCTGGTCATCTCGACCTATGGCGGTCCGTTCTTCGCGACGATCTCGCCGCGGGTGCAGGGACCGCGCGGCGAATGCGAGTTCGGCGTGATCATCGCGTCGATCGACAACCGCGGCACGCCCGGGCGCGGCAAGGCGTTCGAGGAGGCGAACTATCTCTCGCTCGGCGAAGAGGACTGCGACGATCAGGCGGCGCTTGCGAAGGAGCTCGCGAAGCGTCCGTATGTCGATGCCGCGCGCGTCGGCATCACCGGCCATTCCTACGGCGGATTCATGGCGATCAACGCGCTCCTTCGCTATCCCGATGTCTTCTCGGTCGGTGTCGCCGGCGCCGCGCCGACCGACTGGCGGAACTACGACACGATCTACACCGAACGCTACATGCGCACGCCGGAGGAGAACGCGGAGGGCTACGACGCCTATTCCTGCGTCCGAAACGCCAAGCGGCTGCGCGGCAAGCTGCTCATCCTGCACGGCATGGTCGACGACAATGTGCATCCGAACAATGCGTTTCAGTTCGTCCATGAATTGCAATCGAATGACATTCCCTTCTCCATGATGATGTTCCCGACCGCCGGGCACGGCATCGCGAGTCCGGCGGAGGAGAGCGTGAAGTGGTCCTTCTTCCTCGACGCGTTCGGGATGCTTGAGTCGAAAAGCGGCGGGCAGGACGGCCCGTGACGCTTCCCCCCGATCGTTCGCATGTCCGCACCGAGCATCGTCATCCGTCGAGCGAGCGGTTCGACGCCCTCGCGACGGGCGAGCAGGTACTCCTGATGGTCGATGATCACGCCGCCGTGGAGCGGGCGGTGCGAGCGGCCGCGCCGTCGATTGCGGCCCTCATCGACGGGCTCGTTGAGCGCATGAAGCAGGGCGGACGATTGGTCTACGCCGGAGCCGGAACAAGCGGGCGGCTCGGCGTCCTCGATGCGAGCGAGTGTCCGCCGACTTTCCAGAGTGATCCTGCACAGGTCGTCGGCATCATCGCCGGTGGTGACGCGGCGCTCCGCAAGAGTTCCGAGCGACGCGAGGACGAGCGCGACGGGATCCTGTCGGAGCTCGAGGCCCTGCGCTTCGGCTCGCTCGACACGCTCGTCGGCATCGCTGCGGGCGGCACGACGCCCTACGCCCTGGGTGCCATCGCGCTCGCCAAGGCCCGCGGCGGTCTGACGGCCTTCGTCACCTGCGCCCCGCACGCCGTCGCCGAAGGTTGCGATCACCTGATTCTTCTCGACACCGGCCCGGAGATTCTCACCGGCTCGACGCGGCTGAAGGCCGGCAGTGCGACGAAGCTCGCCCTGAACATCATCACCACCGTCGCGTTCACGCGCCTCGGCAAGGTCTACGGCAATCTCATGGTCGACCTCGCCGCGACCAACGACAAGCTGGTCGATCGGGCGATCCGGACGCTGCGTGTGCTCGACCCGGCCTTGTCGCGCGAGGAGGCCCATCGCCTCCTGCTCGCAGCCGGCGGTCGCGTGAAGACGGCGATCACCATGCACCGCTGCTCGGTCAATCGCGAGGAAGCCGAGTGCCGGCTCGCCGCAGCGGGGGGTGTCCTTCGAGCTGTGCTTCCGGTGGCGTGACGAGGCCCGACGCCCCGGCGGGCCGAGTTGACCACGAAGACCACGAAGAGCACGAAGGGGAGGAGAAGCCAACCCCTCTGTGCTCTTCGTGTCCTTCGTGGTGAAATGACCCCGTGAGACTTCCGACGCGCCGGCGATGAGGGTTGACCACGAAGACCACGAAGAGCACGAAGGGGAGGAGAAGCCAACCCCTCATTCTCTTGTCGTGCTTCGTGGTGAAAAGACCCGAGGGGACTTCCGACGCGCCGGCGATGAGGGTTGACCACGAAGACCACGAAGAGCACGAAGGGGAGGAGGGCGATGAGGGTTGACCACGAAGACCACGAAGAGCACGAAGGGGAGGAGAAGCCAACCCCTCTGTGCTCTTCGTGTCCTTCGTGGTGAAATGACCCCGGGGAGACTTCCGACGCCCCGGCGATCTGACTCACCGCGGCGGGCTTCCCGTCCCCGGCGGTGTGTTGGCAACTTGTCTCAGGCCAAAGGCGGTTGCTTTTTGGGGCCTTCTTCAGATCCCGGTGTACTTTCGAGGGACGATCGAACTCCCTGAGCGGCCGCCTGTGCTTCCACCGGCCGGCGGTACCGGACCTCCGATCCGGTCCACAGGAAGGCCCTCCGTGAGGGAAAGCACCATGCATCGCATGCCTCTTCCGATGATGACCCCTCGCCCCACACGCACGCCCAACGGGATCAGCTTCGCTGGTCCCCGCCCAATTCTCTGTGGCCTCGCCGCCGGTCTCATGGCGAGTGCGGTGGCGGCGCTGGCGACCGGCCAGGACATCAACGGCAACGCGATTCGCGACGCCGTCGACCTCCGTAGCGGCACGAGTCAGGACTGCGACCGCAACGGCGTGCCCGATGAGGCGGATCTCAACCGTCCCTCCTTCTCGGCGGCGGTCGAGCACAGCAACGACAGCGCGACTCTGACGAATGTGAACGCGACGACGCCTCTTGATTTCGATGACGACGGCGATCTCGATCTCGTCGTCGCAGCGCGCTCCGGTTCAAGCAACTCGACGCTGAGCTTCTGGCGCAACGACGGCGGTCCGGGCTTTCGCTTCGCGAGTCGGGTGACGGTCACCAACGCCCTCTGCTTCGCCCTGCGAACGGGCGATCTCAACGGTGACGGACGGCTCGACATCATCGCGAGCGACGCTGGCTTCGCGCACGTCGTGCTTCTCATCGCCAACGCGTCCGGAAGCTACACGACCGCGACGAAGCTCACCGCGAGCTCGCGATCGACGGGCATCGCCGTTCTCGATCTCGATGGCGACGATGACCTCGACATCGCCAGCGCCGCGTTCGCGAGCAATGGCGTCGATGTCTTTCGCAACAATGGAAACGGCACCTTCGCTCCGAAGGTGCTCTATGCGTGCAGCCAACAGCCGTCGGCGGTCGCGGCGGGGGACCTGGACGGCGACGGAGTTCCGGATCTCGTCGTCGCGAACTCCTTCGTGTCAGCTCCCGGAAGCGGGACGATCTCGGTTCTCCGCAACACGGGGAGCGCGAGCTTCGTCACGCTCGGCACGGTGACCGTGCCGGGGGCGTCGCCTGAGCCGATCGATGTCGCCCTGACGGACATCGATGGCGATCTCGATCGTGACATGCTGGTCTCCTCCGGTGGCAGCAATGCGCTGACGGTCTTCGCGAACGACGGCAGCGGCGCGTTCGGCGCGGTGCAGACGCTGGGCCCGCTGCCGTCGATCGCGAGCATCGCCGGGCGCTTCGTTGTGACGAATCTCGATGCCGACGCAGCTTCGGAAATCGCCTGGGCCGATCCCGCCGCCAAGGTCGTCCATCTCTACGACAACTATGCGGGGAGCTTCGGTCATGTCCGCTCCTACGCGGCCGGGACGGAGGGCCCTGTGAGCCTGGCCATCGCCGATCTCAACGGCGACGGCCTCGTCGAGATCGTCTCGGCGAACGACACGGTCTCTTCGTTCTCGATCCTCCGTGGGCTCGTCCCGTTTCGATTCGACGCCGTCGAGCACATCCGCCGCAGCGACTCGAACTACACGCCGCTTCTCGCGGATTTCACCGGCGATGGCATAGTCGATCTCGCCTCCTATGCGACCTTTGACACGCCGACCACCTTCCGCGTCGCCCCCGGTCTCGGCGACGGGAGCTTCGGTCCGGCGATCATCTCGAGCCTCCCGTCACCGGCGCCGCTCCTCCCGCGCGACGCGAACGGCGATGGCCATCTTGACATTGTCGGCGTCGGCAACGGCGGCAACCGCTACTGCTGTCTGAACAACGGCGACGGAACCTTTGGCGCCCCGATCTTCTCCGCACCGATCTCGCTCAACGGCGGGTTCCAGAGCGCTGACATCAACGGCGACGGGCACCTCGACACGCTGTGGGTCTCGTCGGTGGCGTCGAACCAGCCGCACAAGATCCGCATCTCGCTTGGCGACGGAGCGGGCTTCTTCGCTCCGTTCTATGAATTCGAGACGCCGCCGTTTCTCGGGGATGTCTGGACCGGCGACCTGACCGGGGACGGTGCTCCCGAGATCTTCGCTGGCATTGCGTCCGGCGTCGTGTCGCCCGTCGGCCATGAGACGCTCCTCGTGTATGCAAACAACGGCACCGGCGGATTCGGGCCGTATCAGGTCTACGCATCAGACCTCGTGCCGAACTTCAACTCGAGCATCGGGAACTTCGCCTGGGTCGACATCGATGGCGACGGCGACAGCGATCTGCTCGGTGCCAGCGGATCGACCTGGGTCTTCCCGAACGAGGGCGGCACGCTGGGCGCGCCGTTCGCGGTTGCGGCGATCGGCAACTACGGACGCAACGAGTTCGGCCCGACGATCGCCGATGCCGACGGCGACGGGGATCTCGACTTCTACGGGATCGCTTCGATCAGCTCGATCGCGTCGCCGACGATCTTCTTCAACGACGGGACCGGGCACTTTCCGGTTCGTTCCACGGTCGCCCGCTACCGCAACGCAGCGGACGCGACGCAGATCGGCGATGTTGACGGCGATGAACGCCCTGACATCCTCGTTCGGCCGCAGGGTTTCAACGACTGGTATCTGCACCGGGTGCAGGCAAGCGAAGTTGCGGACTGTGACGAGAACGGCGTGGCCGATGCCTGCGACATCGCGAGTGGCACACTGCCCGACGCGAACGGCAATGGCGTTCCGGACGGCTGCGAATCGCTTCCGGTCTTGGGTGATCTCGACGGTGACGGGGCTGTGAACGGGAGCGACTTGGCGATCCTGCTGGGAAGCTGGGGCGCCCGAGTCGGCAGCGCCGACCTGAATGGCGACGGGATCGTCGATGCGGCCGACATCGGCATCCTGCTCGGCGCGTGGGTCGGCTGAGCCGTCGCACCGACCGAACGCTGTCGGTCGCGCGATCCACGGACTCCCCCAAACGACAACCGCCGATCCCTTTGACGGGGACCGGCGGCTGCTGTTTGGTGTCGGGTGCGGGGCCGTCCGGAGTATTCGGCGGCTGTCGCGGGGCACCTCGACGAGGCGGATCGCACCCAAAGGCGCGGCCCCCGACGCGATCAGATCATCGCGTTGAGGGTCTTCAGGGCGCGGACCTTGACCTTGCGCGAAGCGGGCTTCGCCTTGATCACGATCTCTTCGCCGGTGAAGGGGTTCTTGCCGGGGCGAGCCTTGGTCGCGGGCTTGTTCACGACGGTGAACTTGATGAGGCCGTTGAACTTGAAGACGCCGCAGCCCTTCTTGCTGAGGTCAGCCTTGATGATCTCGGTGACCGAGTCGAACACCGAAGCGACCTGCTTGCGGGTGAGGCCGGTGGCGCCAACGATGGCGTTGAGGGTCTCGCTGCGGCTGCGGCCCTTGCCGCTGGCCGGAGTGATCTTTGCGAGCTTCGGGGCCTTCGCCTTGGCGGCCTTGGTCGGAGTCTTGGTTGCCATTGTCGGAGAGTCCTTTCAACAGGGGGGAAGAGGTTGTGAGCTGTGTGGTGCGGCTTGGGCCGACCATCACGGGAGGTCCGCACGGACCCTTGCTCCACGACGCTATAGACGGAGAGATTCGGAAAGCCCAACCGCGACAGGTTCACCGCGCACGCGATCCAACTCAGGACGAGGCGGATCGCGGAAGCATGAGAAACTCGGCTCGAGACACGCGGAAGAGCCCGCGCTCGATGAGGCCAGAGAGTCTGTCGCACGGATCCGCATCCATCCGGAAGCGTCGGAGTGCACCACGATGGGCGCGGATCGGGCTCTGTCGACAAGGGACGGAAGGCGTCAGCCGCTCGCAAACCCTCTGTTTTTCCGCGTTTTCCGCGAGCCCGGATGCAGCGTCAGCGCTGCTCGGTCGCTCGGCGGGAAGTCGCGATGAGGTCTTCGTTCGGCAGAGGCCGGAGCCCCTTCGTCGTCGTCCCCCTGTCAAAGTACTGCAATAACAAGGGGAGAACGCGCGAAATGTAGCGGCGCGATGAGCGCTCTACAAGTCTCTCGTCCATCGAATTGCGTTTTTTCTCGTGTTTTTCCGCTGTCGAGCGGGTCGCCGAGGGCTGTGGGGTGAGGTGAGCACCGGTTGGCGTGGGGAGGTCCCTCGGCAGGTCCGACTTCCGGAGGCCTCTTTTTCCCGATGTAGAAGGCGTTTTCGCCCCGACGGGTGCGGCGCGGTCGCGGTCGCCACGACGCGCGAGCCGACGGATCGGGGCACGCGAGTTGTCCACAATGCGGCTTTTTCCGCCGTTTCGCAGGCGGTTGGGCCCCCGGCGTCGACGCGGGGCGCTGGCGCCCGGGCTGATGCGCGTCGGCCGAGCGCGGATCCGCTCCGGTCAGGCCGCGCTCTCGGAGCGGCGAAATGCCGAGGAATCCGCCGCCGGGCGCTGCGGCGTCGCATGCGCGTCGCATTCGGCGGCTGGCAGGGCGACCACGCGCTCGACGGCGACGGTGCGCATGCGCATGCCGCCAAGGGCGACGAATGCCCCGGGTTCGAGCCGCTTCCGGCGGAAACGCGATCCCTCGGCGTCGATCATCCCCTGGGCTGCGACGACCGCCCAGTGGTGCGGCTCGCGGATCAGCACGGCGTGCAGCGGGGCGAGCGCGTCACAGGAGCCGCGGAGCGTGCAGGCGACATCGGATCCGATCGTCGCGAAGGGGAGCTGGGAGAGATCGAGGAACCGCGATTGCCCATCCGCGGTCTGCCACTCGAACAGGGTCGGGTGGCTCGTCGTGCCGCCATCCGACCGCTCGCTGCCATCCGCCGCGTCATCCTCGTCAGAGCCGTTGGCGAGAGCAAGGCTCAGCCCGGCGGGGGTGGCCACGGCGGCCTCGTCCCCAAGATGGTTGAGTCCGACGGACGGTGCCTTCGCACCCTGGCGTCCCGGCACCAGCCAGAGCACCAGCGGTCCGAGCGAAATCCAGCCGTCGAGGGTGAGCTGGGCGAATCGCGTCGGGCCGGTCGCCGTCGAGAGGCCGCGGCTCGAGCCGGCGTCTGCCACCCACCAGCCGGTGGCATGCGGAAAGAGAACCGCGTGACGACGGGAAATGCTCTTCGGGGCGAGCGGGATCTCACAGCGGAGCGAACGGCCGAGGGAGTAGGCACGCTGCAGATCGAGGTCGATCCGCTCAACGACGCCGCCCGAGGTTGTCGCGATCAGGAGAGTGGCCACTGGATGTCATCCAGACCGCCGGTGACGGCACCGTCCGGTCAACGAGCCGCCGCTGGCACCGGGGTCGCGACCGTCGCTCCCCGGACCGGCTCCCGGCCCACTGACACATACGAGAAACCGCGGTCGATCATGGCCTGACGGCGGTACAAATTGCGGCCGTCGAAGATTGTCTTCGAGGGAAGCCGCCGGGCGATCTCGTCAAAGTCCGGAGAACGGAACTCGTTCCACTCGGTGCAGATGACGAGGGCGTCGGCTCCGTCGAGGGCGGCGTACATATCGCCGGCCCGATGGACCTCGGGCATCTCCTTAGCGAGGTTCTCGAGGGCGACCGGGTCGAACGCCCGGACCTTCGCCCCGGCGTCGAGGGCCTTCCGCATGAGCGTCAGCGAGGGCGCCTCACGGATGTCGTCGGTGCGGGGCTTGAAGGCGACCCCCCAGAAGGCCAAGGTCTTGCCGCGCACCGGACCGAGGGTGCTCGTGATCTTCGACCAGAAATGGCTCCGCTGGTCCTGGTTGACCACATGGACGGCTCGGTTCAGCTTGCACTCGTAGCCGACCGCGGTGCCCATCGAGACGACCGCGAGGGTGTCCTTCGGGAAGCAGCTTCCGCCGTAGCCGAGGCCGGGATAGAGGAACTGGTTGCCGATCCGCTTGTCGGCGCACATGCCTTCGCGGACCGAGGTGATGTTCGCCCCGTACTTCTCGCAGAGATTGGCCATCTCGTTGATGAAGGAGATCTTGCAGGCGAGCATGGCGTTGCTCGCGTACTTGACCATCTCGGCGCTGCGGACATCCATCAGGAAGATGGGGTTCCCCTGGCGGACGAAGGGCTCGTAGAGGTCGCGCATGAGCTGGGCGGCCCCCTCCTCCTCGACGCCGCAGACGACCCGATCGGGCTTCATGAAGTCGTTGATCGCATCGCCTTCCTTCAGGAACTCCGGGTTGTCGGCGATGAAGAAGGGGACCTTCGTCTTGCTGCGGATGAGGTCCCGGACCTTGTGGCTGGTGCCGACCGGCACGGTGCTCTTCACGACCACCATCTTGCCGCCGGCCGACGGTCCGAGCTTCTCAAGGGCATCGGCGATGTCGCTCGCAACCGCGAGGACATACTTGAGGTCCGCGCTGCCGTCCTCGTCGCTCGGCGTGCCGACGCAGATGAAGATCGCCTGGGCGCTGCGGTAGGCCTCGGCCTTGTCGGTCGTGAAGTGCAGGCGGCCAGCCGCGATGTTCCGGGTGAGCATCTCGCTCAGGCCGGGCTCGTAGATCGGGCTCTCGCCGCGGCGGAGCATCTCGATCTTGCGGGGGTCGATGTCGAGGCAGGTCACATGGTTCCCGGTCTCGGCGAAGCACGCCCCGGTCACGAGGCCGACATATCCGGAACCAACCATTGTCAGATGCATGGCGAAGTCTCGTGGCTGAGAGGGGAAACGCTGCTGCGCGGAAAGAGAAACCGGGCGGCGCAGCGGTGGCGAAGGGATCGGACGGGGCAGGGTACAGCGTCCGCCGCCCTTCGGGCGCGTTCAGCATCGGCGTTTCGATCGAACCGCTCGACCCGGCCCGCGCTGGGAGGACCCTCAACGCCTTGCCAGCGGGTTCGGTTCGCCCAGATGGCGCGATCGATCAACCCCTGCGGCCCGCGCGGGTTCTGCGGCCGGTGGGCTGTGGCCCGACTGTCAGCCTCGCCAGGCAGCGGCCTCGCGGGCGAGGAGTCGCGCCTTGAGGTCGCAGTTGCGGTGTCCCCATCCGTCCGTCGGCGCCGCCTCGCTCGGCGTCGAGGTCTGCATCGTGGACCACGCGCCGCCATACCCGCCGAGTTCGCCGCTCGAGGCAACCACCCGGTGGCAGGGCACGATGATCGGCATGGGATTGCGCCGCATCGCCTGGCCGGCCGCACGCGCAGCCTTCGGCGAGCCGGCGCGGGCGGCGAGCTCGCCGTAACTGATCGTCGTGCCCGCGGGAATCGCCTGACAGATCGCGCGGCAGGCGGCGAAGAAGGGACTCGTCGGCGCGAGGCGGAGGTCGCTGAAGTCAACCGAACGACCCTCGACGGCCCGTTGCACGCGGCCGCAGAGGTCGGCAAGCGAAGCGTCGCGCGTCGGATCGACCTCCTCGGCGTCGTGCCCGCGAAGCGTCGAGGCCTCGTCGCCCGTTGACATCGCGTCCCAACCGCAGGCGACGAGGAGGAGCGAGCCCGTGTCCTGGCGCTCGCCCACGATGGTCATGCGGCCCTCGATGGTGTCGACGCCGCAGAGGAATCGTCGGGCCGTTCGCGCGTGAGAAACCCTGTCGCTTCCAGGGCGACGCGTCGTTGCGAGGATCATGGCGATTTCTCTTGTGAGGCGGGTGCGGCGAGCTCGACCGCGATGTCGACGACGACAGGCAGATGATCCGACGGTTCGGCGAGCGCTTTCGGAGGAAGCCCAAGGGTGCCCGCTGCCTCGGCGCTCAGGTCGCTTCCGTCGAAGACGAAGCTCCGAAGCGTGGCGAGCGATCGCCCCGAGAGGAGAATCCAGTCCAATCGCCCCGGTAGAAACTCATCGCCTGCCGAGCGCCAAGTCGCGTTGGAACGCCCATCGAGTCGATACGCCGCCACCGGATCCAGGGCGCTGCCGTCACCGTCGAGACCGGCGCCGGTCGCGTCAAGAACGGTTCGCGTTCCGACGAGATTGAAGTCGCCGCCGACGACCACGCCGGCGAGCTGCGTGCCGGCCTCGGCGAGCTTTGACTTCGCCGCAGCGATCGCTTCGCGGATCGCCTTCGCCTCGGACATCCGCGTCTCATCCTCGTCGCTGCCGACGCGCCCGCAGCATTTCAAATGCAACGATGCAAAGAGAATCGATCCCGCCGGACCGTCGCCATCCGGATCGAGGAGCGCGCCAGCGACGCGGACATCGCGCTGCCCGCGATCGGTCGTGCGCTTCAGGCCGTCGAGGAAGGGAGCGACGGTGAGCGGTCTGCGGGCGACGACGGCGGTGCGCAGATCGCCGCCCGAGAGCACCGCTTGCCACGGCTCGCCGCTGCCGCCGCCGTTCGCGTTCATCCAGGCGACGAGTTCCTCGGTCTTGGTCGCTCCGAGTTCCTGCCAGAGGACCACATCGGGCCGGATCGCCGCGAGCATCGCCCCGAAGGTCGCGGAATCCTTGAAGAGCGCACCGCGCTCGGCGTTCCATGACATGACGCGAAGGGCAGCACCCGGGGCGCGGGCGATGCTTTCGGCGGCAGCTTTCGGCGGCTCGGCCTTCGCACGGGGCACGAGAAGCGCTCGCGTCGGCTCGACCTCTTCGGCGGTCTGGATGCGCCCAAGCTCATCCGGAATCATCGCGACCGCCCGCACCGAAGCGGTGAGCTGGGCGAACTGTCGTTCATTGCGGTCGAGGCGAATCTCGAAGGTGCGACTCGCGTGCGTCGGGGCCATGCCGAGCCCGATCGACTCGGATGGAACGCTCTCGCCGAGTTCGCCGCGCTCGTTCAGGCGGCGCACCACGACGCCCACGCCCTGACCGGGCTTCGTGTTGCCGGCTTCGGCCTTGGCGTCACCGCGATCGAAGGGGCTCGGGCTGAAGATGACGACGAGGTCCGCGCCGGGCAGCGGTCCGGCAGCGGCACCGACGCTCGGGTGATCGATATCGAGATAGAGCCGCAGCGGCCGATCGAGTCCCTGGATCGTGACCTCGTTGGCGAAGTGCAGGGCGATCCAGAAGGAACTCGGGTCAGAGGCGAGCGAGACCGTCACGAGGTCCGGTGCACCGAGCGCCGCATCGCTCGCGTCGTCGCGTCGCGTCGCGACGGGATCGAGTTCCTTCCAATCCTCAAACTCGCCGTCCAGCCGACGCTCGACGATCGGGAGCGCAGCGGGGGAGCTTGGCGCTTGCCGTGCGGAAGCGGTCGTGGTCGCCCCAAGCGCGAGGGCGAGTAGCGGGAGAAGCGGTGAAAGCAGGGCGGCCATCGTCGAGGATGCTACTCGCGGGCTGCGACCGAGATCGACGGGGATCCGTCGAAAGCCGGTCGTTTTTGGGGGGAATCCGCGCCGCATCGAGGCGAGACCGATCCCACGGCCGCAGTACCATGCACGCATGACTTCTGCTTCGACGACGGATAGGGCGCGGCCGGGACACACCGGCGACGGGCACGGACATGGGCACGCGGGCACCGGCTCGCTCGACGCGATCGCGCGAGCGATGCTCGAACTCGTCGGTGGCCAGGACCCCGAGGCCGCTGCGATCATGCGGCGCGAGGCCGAGCGGCAGGAGTACACGCTCGAGCTGATCGCGAGCGAGAACCATGTCAGCGCTGCGGTCATGCACGCCGCCGGATCGTGGCTCACGAACAAGTACGCCGAGGGATATCCCGGCAAGCGCTATTACGGCGGCTGCGAGTTTCACGATCAGATCGAGGATCTCGCCCGCGAGCGGGCCAAGCGTCTCTTCGGCTGCGCGTTCGCCAATGTGCAGCCGCACTGCGGCGCGAACGCGAACATCGCGGCCTTCATGGCCCTGTGCGATCCGGGCGATCGGATTCTCTCGCTTCCGATCAAGAGCGGCGGGCATCTCTCGCACGGGCTGAAGCCGAACTTCTCGGGAACATTTTATTCAATCGTCGACTATGACCTCGATCCGAAGACCGAGCTCCTCGACTACGACCTGATCGATCGGCTCGCCGCCGAGCACAAGCCGAAGATGATCATCTGCGGCTACTCGGCCTATCCGCGCACGATCGACTTCGCCCGCTTCCGCCAGATCGCCGATCGGCACGGGGCATATCTCATGGCGGACATCGCCCACATCGCCGGGCTGGTCGCCGCGGGCGTGCATCCCTCGCCCTTCCCGCATGCCCATGTCGTGACGACCACGACGCACAAGACGCTGCGCGGCCCGCGCGGCGGACTCATTCTGTCCAACGATGAGGAGATCGCGAAGAAGGTCGATCGCAAGGTCTTCCCGGGCAGTCAGGGTGGACCGCTCATGCACATCATTGCCGCGAAGGCCGTGGCCTTCGGCGAGGCGCTCCGGCCGGAGTTCCGAACCTACGCGGCGCAGGTCGTCGCCAACGCGAAGGCCCTGGCCGAAGCGCTAACGGCGAAGGGCTATCGCCTCTGCTCGGGCGGCACGGACAACCATCTCATGCTCGTCGATCTCCGCGGCCGCGATGCTCAGCTCACCGGCGCCGACGCTGAGAAGTGGCTCGAGTCGGCGGGGATCATCTGCAACAAGAACGGTATTCCCAACGATCCGCGTCCGCCGATGGTCACGAGCGGCCTGCGCCTCGGCACGCCCGCGCTCACCACGCGCGGCCTGAAGGAAGCGGAGATGCGTCAGGTCGCCGGGTGGCTCGATCGCGTCCTCGTCGCGAAGGGCGATGCGACGGTCGCATCGACCGTGCGCGGCGAGATTCGCACCTTCTGCGAGCGATTTCCGCTGTTCGGTCACGCGTCGGCGTGATCGCGCCGGTGCGCTCGGTCGGGCGGTTCGCCGCGCTGCGTCACTCGCGAAGATCAACGCCGTTCGCTCGGCTGAAGCGAGCGAGGGACGAGCGTCGATCGCCGTCGTCGACGACGCGCGCCGCGACGCAACCGTTCGTTCGGTTGTACCAGAGCGTGCGGGCGCCGGGCTCGTCGATGCCGAAGGTCAGCTTCGTCGGCAGGCACTCGTCGATGCGGCCGTCGATGGCCTCGATCGTGAAGGGCTGGCCGGTGTCCGGGTGAATCGGCAGTTCGCCGCCCGGGAACCATTCCGGATTGATGCCCATCGGCCAGCCGTTCGGGGCCGTGCGCGTGCCGGCGTGCAGGCGATACGCGCCGACGACGCTGCGAACGCTGGTGACCGCGCCGGCGAGGCGATCGCCGCTTGAGATCTGCGCAGCCTGCGTCGGGTCCGGGGCCGCGATGTGTGCGACAACCGCCAGTGCGCCGATACACAGCACGGTTCCAACGAGTCCGGTTCTGCCGCCTGGATGCGTCACGGGTGCCCTCATGCCCTTCCTCCGATCGCGTGGTCAGGATGCGATTCGCCGACCGTGCCTGCAACGAAGGAGATTGGCGTTCCGCCAGACTGCGGGATCGAGGTTCGCTTTGTGCGCTCTGGCGCATCTGGCGGGCGCGAGCGTCGCCGTCGCGGCCGTACACTGCGGCGATGAGCGAGGCCAAGGAACGGCAATCGGAAGGGGAGCGAAGCGGAACGACGGCTGCGCAGGATCCCCGATTCATCGAGGATCGCAGGGCCTGTCCGCCGGGGCTCCCCTTCGAGATCGAGGATCTTCTTCTCATTGTCGTCGGCGCCCACCTGCGGTCGGAGATCGCCGATCGCCCGCTCGCCTACCGACTCCAGCGGCTCATCCGGGCGTGGCAGTCGACAGCGCTCGAAGAGGGCGATCAGGTGCTCCTGCCGGTCGTCGTCTCGGATGTCTGGTTCCTGAACGATCCGGATCTCATGCGACAGCCCTGCATCGCGATCGGCGAGCCGGGCCACAATGCGGCGGTCGCCTATTACGCGAATCGGCTTCCCCGCGCGTATGTCGTCGACGAGCTCTGCGCGATCCAGTTCGATCAGGAGTTCATCGACGGTTCGGTCTGCCTGTGGGGGGCGAACGCCAACGGTACCGAGGCTGCGGTCGAGGCTTTCGTCAGTCGCCACCTCGATGCGTATTTGCGAGCGACGCATGGGTAGCGGCAGCGCTTCAGACAGCCCGACGGCGACTGCTACAGTGCCCCCAATGAGCGAAGCGCTCCTGCCGCGAATCTGGTGTTGCGCGTCCGCCGAGGCCCCGGTGGTTGCCGTTTTTGCCCGTTGCCACGCGTCGGTTCGGCCCGCGAAGGAGTATGCCGACTCCTCGAACGCCGGGAACAAGTCGGGCACGCGCTGGTCGTGCGTCCTCAAATGGGATTGGAAGACCGGGGCGTTGACGGAAGGCGCGTGGACATCGATGGAGCTGCGACCGCTTCGCTCGATGGTGTCCGCGTGCGGGGAGTATCACCTCTTCCATGCGAAGACCTATGACGAGGGGCCCTTCAGCGCGAAGCTCGGACCGCGGTACGCCGTCGCTCGGCTGCCATGGCTCGCGCCACTCACCCATCCGCAGTCGTTCGGTCCGGGCGGGGCGGGGCTCAGCCAGCACGCCCTCTCGAAGGCCCAGCAGGAACGGCTCTGGGCGATGTTCGGTGGTTTCTTCTGGCGGCAGACCGACGATGAGTGGCCGCGGCACCTCGCAGCCGGTCCGGTGAACCCGACGGCCGCGGCGTCGTGGCGAGCGTTGACGGTCGACGACCCGCTCTTCGAAGGCACCGATTTCCGCGAGCATCTGACGCCGAAGAAGGCGGCGGAGAGCGCGGCCGAAGGCGCGCCGGCGGCGCTTCCACCGCATCTCATCGCGATCACGCCGATCGCCGTGCAGGCGACAAGCGGCACGCAGGTTTCCCTAATCGCCGCGGTTCCCCGTTCGCCGAGCGCGACCGGCGAGCCGGGCACCGGTTGGAACATCTGGGAGGGCCAGCTTCGTTTCTTTGTCCTGGTCCGCACGAACGGCAGCGTCCGTATCGAAGCGCTGAACGGCGTGCGCTGGGCGAAGCCGACCCCCGACGGACGCCTGCTGACCGCAAGCGCCGATAGCCGCCTTCGCGTCCTCCGCTGGGGAGCGAGCGCTTGGCAAATCCTGCAAGAGCACGATCTCTCGACGCTCAAGCCAAACCCGAAGTCCCCGCCACGCGAGGCGCTCGCGGGACTGCGCTGAGTGAGAGCGGCCTTCTGCACGCTTCTGCCCGATGCGACGCAGAGGACAGGATTCTGCACAAATCAGCCAGAGAACCAGAGAACCACAGAGGCACGGAGGGCACAGAGGATGCACAGAGAAGGCAAAAATGGGAGACAGGTGCGAGCGAGTTGATGGAGACATGCCGTTGCCGGAGGGGCCTGAGGAGCGCAGGCGCTGGGCACCCTTGAGAAGTCCCGACCCAAGTCAAGTGCGCGCTGCGCCTACGAGTGTGTGCGACGAGTTCCCTCTTTCCGTTGGCTTCTCTGTGCTACCTCTGTGCCCGCCCATTTCGGTTTGGGCCTCTGTGGTTCTCTGGATGATTTGTGCAGAATCCTGAGGACACAGCCACAGAGGGGGGCACAGAGCGGAGATACCGCATCTCATGACCTTGCCTCGCCCGGCGGAAGGCGGCGAGTTGTCCACCGGTTCCTCAGGATGTGGGTGTCCAAAGTGGGCGTCCCTTGCACGGACTGGCGTCCACCGCTGGCAGGCGGGGGAGGCGAGTCGACTTCGCGGTGAGAGCGGTTGAGTTGGAGCGGCTGGAGTTCGGCGAGCTGCCCGTGAGTTTTCATGCGCCAGCGTTGTCGCCCACAGGCTGGCCAGAATGTGGGTACCCAAAGTGGGCTCGCTCAATGGGCGAGCGTCCCCCAGTGGTTGTGTTCATAGCGAGAGTAGTCCGGGATACTCCCTAAGGTCAAGAGAAAGGTGGAGGTCGAAGGACTGGGCGTCGATGGGGATGCCTGCGTCAAGCGCCGTGAGCCCCCATTGCTCGAGCTCTGCGAGCAGCAGTTTGGGCTTCAACTGTTCGACGAGTTCCATCTCTGACGGCGATTCAAGGCTGCCGAAGGGCGGCACAATCCAGACGCTCGAGTGTCTTCGAATCTCCGTGGTTGTGCCCCATACTCTCGCGGAGGCCGATTTGGAGAGCAGCAAATCAATGAACGGCTGCAGTGGAACGACGACGATGAGCGAGTAGTTGAGCGAAAGCAGACTGTCGGTAGATAATCCCATCGAAAATCCTTTCTCCATCGCCAGAATTTGCGCATTCGCGGCCGACTGCGGGGGGCCATTTTGGGCAGCCACATTATGGCTCGTGGCAGGCTGGGCCACCGCAAATCGCGTCGTGACACGCACTGATTTGGCCGAGATCAGCGCCACACATGATCCTCGTCAAATGGCCGGTGCGCAGCCAGATCACAAGTTCCCTCAAGTGCTGTCGATGCGTCCCCTCATCGACTGCTGCGATCTGAGCTGCGACGATGTCCTCCCATCGCAGAAACACATCGCACTTTCGGCCAAGAACCCCGCGAGACGAGCTTCGAACGCCTTCCGCATCGATTTCGACAACCTGCTCGCGCTTCGCACTCATGCAGACCCACCAAGTAAATGACCACCCGCTTGCCAGTATCCCGCCAGCCACAGCGCCGAAGAACATCGCAGCCGGAATCCCCTTCCAATTGAAGGGGATTGCGGTTGCACCCAGCCCGAGTCCGCCAAGCCATGCAACGGTCACAAGGGCGAGTGCAACGCTTGCGAAGCGGGTCGAACGGGCGACCCTGGATCGTCCATCGAAGGTGAGTCGACGCCCACGGTATGGCTTAGCTAGGCGAACCTGAAGGCGACTCTCGTCAACTTCGCCCAGCTCGCACAGCGATCGGAAGACAGCGAGCGCGTGTGGCAAGCTCAACTCGCTGCACACCACCTTCCGCTCTCCCGCCCTGGTCGTGGCATCTACAACCGCGTACCGATGTCGCGGAAGCAGCGCCGCGTCGCGTAAACGCACTGACCGTATGTCGGCAATTGAGACTTGCGATGACCAGATCTGCGCAGGTCCGTACCACTTCAGGCAGACTCCATCTGCGGTCTTGCCGAGTCGGATACTTCTCGGGAATCGCATTCGCTCCACGAAGAAAGCACAAGCAAGCAGGACGCTGGCTCCCGAGGCGGCCGTGCTGTTCAGAAGTGCTGAGTGCAAGAGGCAGTAGCACGCCGCTCCGATGACCGAGTAGCGTACGACTCTGGTGGGATTCACCCAATCGACAACTGGCCTGCCACATCTTCGCGTTGCAATTGCGCTGGAGAAAAAGACCGGATGCTGTTTCATGGGCGGACCCATTCGGACAGCCACATTATGCGATTGATGTGCTGGGCGCGACGAGCCCCGCGGGGATCGCGTCGGCGTGATGGGGCGAGCCGAAGGCGGCGACATCGGTCGACGTGACCTCGCCGTCGCGTTCCAAACAGACCAACCAGCCTGCTCCACATCCGCTTCAGGCTGCTGCTCCGCTCTCTGCGGCGGCTGCTCTCGCGAAGCGCGCCTCTTGTGGTGACACGCCGCGAGGGTCATGATGACGCGACGGCGCGTTGCCGCCCAGCCACAGCCACACCGGCCGCGTCCTCTCACTTGAAGGAAACCCGAATGACCATGCTGACCGCCACGCTTGCCTGCTCGCTCTTCCTCACGAGCGCCGATGCCGCACGCGTGGCGACTCCGCCGGTCGCGCCGGCGGGCGCGACGGCCACAACCGAAGCCACAACCCAAGCCACAACCCAAGCCACAACCAAGGCCGCAACCGAAGCCAGCCCGAAGGCATCGCCGATCGCGATCGCTCGCCTCGCGCCGCTCGCGGGCACTTGGCAGGGATTCGTCGGCGACTCATTCGTCGAGGAGATCTGGTCCACGCCGCAGGGCAACACCATCATGGGCTGCTTCCGTTGGTGCGACGCGAAGCGCAATCCGACGATGCTCGAAATGCTCCTCATTCGCGAGGAAGCGGACGCCGTACGGCTTCGCCTGCGGCACTACTCGCCGACGCTCGTCGGCAAGGAAGAGAAGGACGCTCCGATCACGATGCGGCTCGCGAGCGCGGAAGGCTCGGTGTTTCTCTTCGAAGCGGAGAAGCACGCCGGGGACCTCGTGTCGATACGCTACGCGGTCGACGGCGACGCACTCGACATCGAAGTCGCGTTCGCAGCGCCAGCCGAGGGCAAGTCGCAGCGACCACCGCTTCGCTTTCAACTCAAGCGCGCAGTACCGTGACGCACACGGCGGCCGCGCGCCTCGCTCCCCCTTCGCCCCCGCGCGCGTTCAGCGCGATTCGCGTCCGAGGACCTTGTACATCTCGCGTTCGCCGCGGCCGCGGAGCGGATAGTCCTTGCGGAGCGGGAAGCCAGGGAAATCCTTCCACAGGAGAATCCGACGCATGTCCGGATGACCGCGGAAGCGAATGCCGAACATGTCGTAGACCTCGCGCTCGGTCCACTCGGCGCCGGGCCAGACATCGGTGAGCGAGTCGACGACGAGGCCCGGATCCTCGGCATTGCCGCTCGTGTCGAGCGTCGGGTCGACGAAGACCTTGAGGGTCAGGCGGCGATCATGCTTGTGGCTGAGGAGCAGCCAGACGACCGCGAAGCGGGCCATCTGCTTCACCGGATAGTTCAGGTAGTCGACCGCAGTGACATCGCTCAGGAAGTTGTACGCGCACTGCGGTTCGTCACGCAGGAAGCGGGCGACCTCCTTGGCCTTCTCCTTCGGCACGATCACCGTGGTCTGCCCGCGGAACTCGGTCGCGAAGAACTTCACGCCGGGAAAGGCGGCCTTGAGGACCGGAAGGGTCGGATGGTCGAGCGTCGGTGCGGCCATAGATCCGAAGTGTAGCGGTCAATGCCGGAAGTGACGAACCCCGGTGATGAGGCAGGGAACGCCCCGTTCGCGGCAGAGGTCGAAGGTGTCGGTGTCCCGCTTCGAGCCGCCCGGGTGAATCAGGCAGCGGACGCCGGCGTCGAGGAGAAGCCGCGGTCCGTCGTTGAAGGGGAAGAAGGCATCGCTCGCGGCGACGGGGGCGGCCTCCGAGGAACGCAGCCGATCGCCGGCCTTCTCGATCGCGTTGCGGCAGCTCGCCACGCGGTCCATCTGGCCCGCGCCGGCTCCGAGAAGCTGGAGCCCCGCTCCGATGCAGACGGCGTTGCTCTTCAGGTGCTTCGCGACGGTCATGAGGAACGCGGCATCGGCCTTCGTCGACGCGCTCGGCGCCGGGCCGGCGGCGAGCGTCATCTCCTCGACGAGCGTCGCCTTCACATCGCGCTCTTGGGCGAGCAGGCCGCCGGGAACGCTGCGGAAAGTCATCGCCCGCGTCGGCACCGGCCGCAGCGAGCCGGTCGCGAGCAGCCGGGCATTCTTCCAGCGCTCGGCAAGCATGCGAACCGCACCGGCGGTGAAGCTCGGAGCGACGATCACCTCGAGGAACTTCTCGCCGGCGACGATCGCCGCTGCGGTCATCTCATCGATCTCGCCGGAGAGCGCCACGATGCCGCCGTACGCGGCGAGCGGATCGCCCGCGTACGCCCGCTCGAAGGCATCACGGGCGTCGCTCGCAACGGCCGCTCCGCAGGGGTTCGTGTGCTTCACGACCGTCGCGGCAACCTGTCCCGGGAAGAGATCGCGAAGATCCTGCACGAGTTCAAGCGCCGCCGCCGCGTCGAGCAGGTTGTTGTAGCTGAGCGGCTTGCCGGCGAGCAGTTCCGCGGTGATGACGCTCGGCTCGTTCGAGTCGGGGTCGCGATAGACCGCCGCCCGCTGATGCGGATTCTCGCCGTAGCGGAGTTCCTGCTGGGCAAGATGGGTGAGGCGGAGGACCTCGGGGAAGAGGTCGGAACTCGGGCCCTCGCCGCCCGGCACGCTCGCTACGCCCATCCACGCCGCGATCGCGCTGTCGTACTCGGCGGTGCGGCCGAATGCCGCGGCGGCGAGTTCGCGGCGGAGTTCGAACGAGGTGCAGCCGTCGGACTTCCGCATCTCGGCGATGACGCGGTCGTACTGCGCCGAACTGGTCACGACGGTGACGAAGGCATGGTTCTTCGCCGCCGATCGGAGCATCGACGGACCGCCGATGTCGATGTTCTCGATCGCCTCCTCGTCGGTCACGCCTTCCTTGCGGATGGTGCGCTCGAAGGGATAGAGGTTGACGCAGACGAGATCGATCGCCGGAATGCCGTGCGTCTTCGCCTGCTCGACATGCGTCGCATTGTCGCGGCGATGGAGAAGCCCGCCGTGCACCGCGGGGTGCAGCGTCTTCACGCGACCGTCCATGATCTCGGGGAAGCCGGTGAGCTTCTCGATCGGCACGACCGGCACGCCCGCCGCGCTGAGCGCAGCGGCGGTGCCTCCGGTCGACACGAGTTCGACGCCGAGTTCAACCAAGGCGCGGGCGAAGGGGACGAGGTCGGTCTTGTCCGAGACCGACAGCAGCGCCCGCCGAATGCGGATGGGAGCGGTCATGCGTGCAGGGTAGTGCGAAATCGGCCCGCGGCGGCGAGCGGTCAGTTGCCAGAGGCTTCGAGCGGAATCGAGAGCGGCGGCTCGGCAGGGGTCATCGGCTTCTCGTCGATGAGTTCGGCGGCCCGGGCAAATCGCGGCGTGAGCCGGAGAATGTGGCCGTCCTCGGAGGTCGCGAAGAAGTCGCCGGCGAAGGGGCCGGAGCGGATGAGTTCAAGCTCCGCGGCCTTCGGGAAGTGGAAGGTGCTGTCGGAGCTGCCGAGATTCGGATCGACGAGGGTCATCGTGCGGCTCGACTGCTCCCAGAGCACGATGCGGTCGCCGCTGCCGGTGGTGATCATGCCGATCGGAACGCCGGCGGCGCTGGCATTCCGCCAACGCACTTCGCCGTCGATCTTGGTCGAGTCGGCGTTGAAGCAGACCAGGCCCTCACCGGGCACGAACTGAAGGACCACATCGGCCACCGGGAAGGGCGGGGTCTTGAGCGGGCTCTGCGTGAAGTACTTCCAGCGGGTTTCGCCGGTCCGCAGATCGAAGGCCCAGAGGTACTGGTCAAGCGCGGCGATGAAGACGGTGGTATCCGATGCGGCGGGAGCGGCGAGCACGCCGCCGAAGGTCTGCCGCGCCCAGCGACGGCTGGCGTCATTCTGATCGAGGGCGAGCACCATGCCGCGATCGCTCGCGGCGATGACCATGCCCTTCGCGTGGGCGAGCGAACCGCGCACCGTGCTGTCGAGCGAGTTTGCCCGCCATTCCTGTCCGACGATCGCGTGATGCCAGACGATCTGGCCGCCGAGCGTCCCGTAGATCAGGAACTTCCCGATGTTGAGGGGCTTGGTGGTCGGAAGCTTGTTGAAGTCCTGACGCTTGGCGATCGAACCGGTTGCGCCGTCGAGGACGAAGCACTCGGTGTCGGTCGAGATGTAGACCCGCGGCTCGACCGAGCTCATCCGCGTCGGGCCAGAGCCGGTGACGATCGGCGTCTCGATCCAATCGATGCCACGGAAGATGTCGACAGGGCTGCCGACGCCGACGCGCCAGATCTGTTGGCCATCGCTCGGGCGAAGGCGGGCGACATTGTTCGCGGCGTCGATCGCGAAGATCGCTTCACCGGCGAGGTGGGTGTGCTTGAAGGCGGCGCCGCGGATGAGCGGCAGGCTGGCCTGCCAGACGATGCGGTAGCCGAGATCGCCGGCGGCGGCCGGTCCGATGATGAACTCGCCCTCGACCTTCGCGGCGACAGCCTCGAGCCGGGCCCGATTCTCCGCCGTGAGCCTGTCGGAGCTCTGGCTGGCGGGCATGTCGGCCGCGCTCGAAGACCAGACTGAGGCCAAGGCCGAAGTCGAGAGAGCGAGCACCGACAGGGCGGCGAGGGCAAGCGGGCGACGAGAGGTCATCGTGAGGCGGCTCCGGTTCCGGGACCGATTCGGGTTCGAACCGGCGAACCGTGGAGTATCGCGGGACCGCAGCGGAAGCGTCAAGAAGCGGGAGGGTGGATTGGCGGCGATCGCGTGGAGCGGGAGAGGAGCGGGGCAGAGCGCGAGTGGTAGCCTGCACGGATGTTCACCGGCCTTGTGCAGCATGTCGGACGGATCGCCGAGCGACGGGAAACGCCCTTTGGCGCATCGCTCATCGTGGCGGTCGGGGCTTGGCCGGAGGTCGGGGCGACATCCGATCCGGCACATTCCCCTCCCCAGAGCCAATCCGACACCCGGCCCCAGTCCGGGGCCGCTGACGCGTTCGGCGACGCGCTCCGCTCGCCAGGTGCCGGCTTCACGCCGCCGCTACAACTGGGCGAATCGATCGCGGTGAGCGGCTGTTGCCTGACCTTGGCCGAGGTCGGTCGGACGGGCGCCACGGCGGATGAGGCGCGTCGCGCGGGCGAGCGGACCCTGCGCTTCGATGTCATCCACCAGACGCTCCGGGTGACGGCCCTCGGCGGATTGGCCGTTGGTCATCGCGTGAATCTCGAGCGCTCGGTCACGCCGGCGACGCTTCTTGGCGGGCACATCGTGCAGGGCCATGTCGACGGCCTCGGCCGCGTCGTCGCGATCGAGACCACCGGCGGCGAATGGCGGGTGCGCGTGGCGGTGCCCGCCGAGCTGCATCGCTACCTGCACGACAAGGGATCGATCGCGATCGATGGCGTGTCGCTGACGGTTGCGGCCCTTCGCGACGCCGATTGCACCTGCGATGTCTGCCTCATTCCCGAGACGCTCGCCCGGACGACCTTGGGCGATCGCTCGGTGGGCGATGCGGTCCACATCGAGGTCGATGCCCTCGCGAAGATGGTCGCACGGCTCCTCGGCCGCTGAGCGGTCGCGCGGCTCCTTGGCCGCTGAGCGGCCGCGCTGCGAGTACCTTTGCGCCCCTCGGTATGATCGCCGCATGCAGACCGAGCGCCGTGCTGGCGGAGGTTGGTCGCGACGCCTTCGACGCCTTCGATGCCTGGCGATCTGGAGCGTGCTGACCCTATTCGTCGCCGCGATCACGGCGTTCGGAGGGCTTGTCTTCGGCTGGACGAAGATCGCTCGCACGCTGCCTGACCTGCGCGGATGGCATGTCGACGCTCCGGCATCGGAGTTTCGCGCGGCCGACGCCGACGGAGGCGAGACCTTCGAGGACTATCTGCGTCGCGAGGAGCGGGTCTTCGCCGAGCTCGATGACCTCAAGTCCAGCGGCTGGTCAGGCGAGTCCATCGGCCCCTTCTGCCGATTCACCCCCGGATCGCGCACCGATCCGGCCGGACTCTTCGAGCGCAACTGGAATCGCACCTTCGTCCTCACCGCGGACCGCCCGATCGGTGGCGTGCTGCTCGTCCACGGGCTTTCCGACTCGCCCTATTCACTGCGCACTCTCGGCGAAACGCTTCACGGAAGGGGTTACACCGTCATCGGCCTGCGGGTCCCTGGACACGGGACATGTCCGAAGGCGCTCGCCGACATCGCGTGGGAGGACTGGGCCGCTGCGGTCCGGGTGGCGATGCGCGGACTTCGTCAGCGCGTGCCGAACGACCTGCCCTGCCTCATGGTCGGCTATTCGAATGGCGGTGCGCTGTGCGTCGAGTACGCGGCCGAGGCGATCGAGGCGCCGTCGCCCGACGAGCGGATGCCTCTGCCCGACGGCATCGTGCTGCTCTCGCCGATGATCGGCATCACGCCGCTCGCGGAGTTCACCTCGCTCTATCCGCTCGTTGCCCGCTTCTCCGGCGAGCCGAAGCTCGCGTGGAGCGGCATCGAGCCGGAGATCGATCCGTATAAGTATTCGTCGTGGCCGACGAACGCGAGCCTCCAGGCGCATCGCTTCACGCGGCATGTCGAGGCGCGTCTCGCCGCGGCCGCGGCGTCCGGGGCGATCAGCCGATTTCCGCGGGTTCTCACCGTGCAGTCGATCGTCGACTCGACGGTCATCGCAACCCGCACGATCGACGGCCTCATGCATCGGCTGCCGCCCGGGCGCGGCGAACTCGTGCTCTTCGATGTCCGGCGCGACGCGGTCCTCGACGGACTGCTGAACCACGGGTTTGAGGCCACGATCCGGCCGCGCCTCGACCGGGGCGGATTGCCCTTCTCACTGACCCTCGTGACGCAGCGATCGCCGCAGGATCCGGGGCTCGTCGCCAGGCACTTCGAGGCCGGACGCGAGACGGAGTCGGCGCTCGCGATGGACTGGCCCGAGGGCGTCTTCTCGCTCTCGCATGTGGCGATCCCGATTCCGGCCGACGATCCGATCTACGGACTCGGAAGCGCCGAGCGCCCGGTGAAGCTGCCGCTCGGCACGCTCTCGTTTCGCGGCGAGAGCGGCGTGCTGGCGATTTCGCCGTCGCTACTCATGCGCATGCGCTACAACCCGTTCTATGCGTGGACGGAAGATCGCATCGTGCGCTGGATCGATGGGCAGGCACCCGACACGGGGCGATGACCGATTGGCGCCTCGTCGCCCGCTACGGGCCGCCGGCGGGCGATGCGCTCGCCGACTCGCGCTCGACGAGCGTTGCCATGACCCTCTCGCATTCCTGTCGGCTGGCCGGTGAAGTGGCGGGCGCCGCGAGGATCCGCTTCGTGGCGATCTCCAGTTCCGCGCGGGCTTCGGGGTAGCGGCCAAGGTCGAGCAGCGCCTGGCCGAGCCGCAGGCGGAATGTCGCCATCGACAGGCTGTCCGGCGCGACCTTCGCCTCGAGCGCAGGCCTGATCTCGGCGAGCATCGCGGCCGCCTCGGTCGCCAGCCCCCGTCGTCGCATCGCATGCGCGCAGTGCACCGTCGCGTTGATCGTGTGGATGTGGTCGGGTCCGACCGTCCGACGGAAGCGCTCGATCGCGTCCCGCTGGAGTTCCTCGGATTCTTCGAGCCGATCCTGCTGTTCGCGCAGCAACGCCAGATTGCTTCGGACGAGCGTCGTCTCGACATGCTCCTCGCCCGACACGCGTCGCCGGGACGCAAGCGCCTCGGTCAGCAGCGGCTCGGCTTCGGCCGGTCGACGCATGGCCAGGAGGGCGTTCGCTGCGTTCGTCATGAGCGTCAGCGTCTGTGGATGTTCGTTGCCGAGGATGCGCCGGGCGTTTGCGAGCGTCTCGGCGTAGAGCGCCGTGCAGGCCTCGAACGCGCCCGTGCCGAGGAGCGCCCGTGCGAGCGACTCGCGGGCGCTGAGCGTTTCGGCGCGCTCCTCGCCGGCGGTCCGCTGCCAGATGGACAGCGCCTCGCGCAGGAGCGGCTCCGCGTCGGCGGCTCGGTCCATGCGGGTGAGGAGCGAGCCGAGCGAGTTCATCGCCCGAAGCGTCGTCGGATGCTCGGGACCGAAGGCCGCGACCGACTGCTCGAGGGCCTCGCGGGTGACGATCTCCGACTCGGCGAATCGGGACTGGAGTTGGAGGTTGTTGCCGAGTCCCGCGAGGACGGTGATCGTCGTCGGGTGGGCCGAGCCATTGAGGCGACGATAGCGATCGAGCACCGAACGAAAGTGCGTCTCCGCCTCGCGCAGCTTGCCGAGTCCCTGGAGCAGCCCGGCGAGGTTGTAGGTCCAGACGATGACATCCTTGTCGTCCTCGCCGAAGACGCGTCGGCCGGTCTCGTAGGCCTCGCGCCACAGCGCTTCGGTCTTCGCCATGTCGCCGCGCATCACATGCAGGAATCCGAGCGTGTTCATCGCGATGAGCGTGGACCGGGCCTCGTTGCCGAGCGCGCGGCGCTGCCCTGCGAGCGCGTCGGTGAGGAGCGGCTCGGCGAGATCGAACTGGCCCTGCGAGCGATAGGCATTGCCGAGGTTGCCCATCGCGATGAGGGTCTCGACATCGTCCGTGCCGAAGGCGTCACGCCGCGTCTCGAAGACGGCTCGATAGAGATCGACGGCCTCGGCGGTGCGGCCGAGGGCCTCGGTGACCGAGGCAACCGTCTCGAGCGAAGTGAGCGTGTCGCGGTGGCGCTCGCCGAGCCGCGACCGCCGAATCTCGAGCGCCCGATCGGCGAGCGGCAGGGCCTCTTCGGTCCAACCGAGGGCGAGGTGTACGCGGGCCAGCGTCTCGCGCAGCGCCGCCTCGACGAGCGGTTGCGAGGCGAACTGGGCCTCGACCGCCTCGACGGCCGGGGTCAGCAGCGTGCTTCGGATGAGTTCGGAGGCGGCGTCGGTGCCGTTCAGCGACCGCATGTCCGACTCGAAGGAACGCAGTCGATCGCTGCGGTCCTTGTCCGAAAGGCCTTCGGCTGCGAGGGTCTCGGCGAAGCTCGTGCGCAGGCCGTTCATCAGCCGATCCCCGGCGGCGGCGACATCGATGCGACTGAGCATGGCCGCCTGGAACTCCGCGACGGCGTCGAGTTCGGTCGCGCGATCGCGCTGCTCCGCCTCGGCGAAGAGCGCACGGTCGCGCTGCGAGCGGGCGACCTGGGCCTGCCACGCGAAGGCGGCGGCGCCGACGAGGATCGAGAGGGTGAGGGCGGCGGTAGCGCCGAAGGCGAGGCGATGGCGGCGGGCAAGCTTGCGAAATCGATAGGCCCGGCTCGGCGGTGCGGCGAGAACCGCCTCGCCGCCGAGGTAGCGACGGATGTCCTCGGCAAGATCGTTGGCGCTTGCGTACCGCCGCAGGCGGTCCTTCTCGAGGGCCTTCATCACGATCCAGTCGAGTTCGCCGCGGATGGTCGCGCCGAGCGTCGCGGGCTCGGATCGGCGACGCGAGGCGATGTCGACGATGGTCTCGCCGCTTCGCGAGAGTCGGGTGCTCGGCCGCGGCGGATCGACCTCGCGGATGATGCGCTGGATCTCGCCGATCGCCGCCGAGCGGAGCTCCGCGGCGCTGAAGGGCGTCGTGCCGGTGAGCAATTCATACAGAAGCACGCCGAGCGAATAGATATCCGTGCGCGTATCGATATCAAGCGAGCCCTCGGCCTGCTCCGGACTCATGTATTCCGGCGTGCCGATGAGCTGACGCTGCTCGGTCAGGGCGCAGCCATGGGCCCCGCCGGTCCCCGTCGCCTTGGCGATGCCGAAGTCGATGACCTTGGCGGTCGGTCGGCCGTCCTGCACCGCGACGAGGATGTTGGAGGGCTTGAGGTCGCGATGGAGTATGCCCTTCGTGTGGGCATGCTGGACGGCGCGGCAGACATCGACGACGAGTTCGATGCGCTCGCGGACGCTCAGGCCGTTCCGGTCGCAGTAGGCGACGATCGGCTCGCCCTTGACGAGTTCCATCACGAAATAGGGGCGTCCCGAGTCGGTGGCGCCGGCGTCGAGCACGCGGGCGATGTTGGGATGCTCCATCAGGGCGAGCGTCTGCCGCTCCTGCTCGAAGCGGGCCACGACCTGTCGCGTGTCCATGCCGAGCTTCACGACCTTGATCGCGACGGACCGGCGCACCGGCTCTTCCTGCTCGGCGAGAAACACCGATCCGAAGCCGCCCTCGCCGATCTGCCGCACGAGCCTGTAGGGACCGATGCGGCTGCCCGGGACCTCGACGGGGAGCCGCCCGAGGGCATCGCCGTCGGGAAGCGAGCCGAGCTCGGCGGTGTTGTCGACCGGGCCGATCGAAGGGGGAACGGCGGAGCGGGTGTCATCGAGCCCCGCGGGTGTGGGTTGGTCGGATTCGCTCATGCTGCGCTTCGGGCCGGGGGGACTTTCGCACGGTACCAGCGATCGGCTCTCGCCATCGTCGGTGCAGCGGGTGCTGTGTGTGTTTCGCGCTGATCGCACCGCGTGCGGATTGTCGATGGCGAAGGCGGCCGTACAGTGAAGTCGACATGCGTGCGATCGATCGGCGCATGCCCATCCTGCGTCATCGGGAGTGCTCCTCATGTCCGCTTTCGTCGCTCGCGCTCTGGCCCTCACCGTTCTGTCGCTCGCGGCCCTCGGCTCGCTCGCCCTCTCGCCCGGTGCGCCGACCGCTCCGACGGCGGATGCGATCTACGCCGGTGGAGCGATCATCACCATGAACGATGCCGCACCGCGGGCCGAAGCGGTTGCGGTGAAGGACGGCAGGATCGTGGCCGTCGGCGCCAAGGCCGAGGTGGAGCGATGGCGCGGGCCGACGACGCGATCGATCGACCTCGGCGGCAAGGCGCTTCTCCCCGGATTCATCGACGGACACGGTCATGTCTTCACCTCCGGCGTGCAGGCCGCGTCGGCGAATCTCCTGCCCGCGCCCGACGGCGAGGGCAACTCGATCGCGAAGATCCAGGAGTTGCTCCGGGCGTACGCGACCACCGAGACATCCAGAGAATTCAACATGATTCTCGGCTTCGGTTATGACGACGCCCAGATCGCCGAGAAGCGACATCCGACGCGAGCCGATCTCGATGCGGTCTCGACCGACCTCCCGATCCTCGTGATTCACCAGTCATGCCATCTCGGCGCGATGAACACCAAGGCGCTCGAGCTCGCCGGCCTGACCGCGGAGACGGCCGATCCGCAGGGCGGCGTGATTCGGCGCGAGGTCGACGGCAAGACGCCGAACGGCGTCCTCGAGGAGACGGCGTTCATGCTCGGCGCGATGAAGATTTTTCCGCGTCTGACGCCCGAGCAGTTCGCCCAGCTCGCGGTGATGGGTCAGGAGATGTATGTCCGCCACGGATTCACGACGGGGCAGGAGGGGCGTGCCACCGGCCCGGCGCACCAGTCCTTCGTGCGGCTCGCCGAAGCGAACCGCATGCTGATCGATGTGGTGTCCTACCTCGACATGGTCTTCACCGACGAGCCGCCCGAGATGGCGACTGCCTGGCACGCGCGGCGCTACACGAACCGCTACCGCATCGGTGGCGTGAAGCTCAATCTCGACGGATCGATTCAGGGGAAGACCGGATATCTCTCCCAGCCCTATGCGAAGCCGCCGCCCGGCGCCGCCACCAACTACCGAGGCTACGAGACGCTGCCGGATGCGACGATCGCGGCGAAGGTCGAGAAGGCCTACGCGAAGGGGTGGCAGGTGCTGGCCCACTGCAACGGCGACGCGGCGATCGACCAGTATCTCTCGGCCGTGCGCGACGCCGTCGCGAAGCATGGTCCAGCCGACCGCCGGAGCGTCGCCATTCATGCCCAGACCGCCCGACTCGACCAATTGGATGCGATGAAGGAACTTGGCGTGATGCCCTCGTTCTTCGGCATGCATTGTTTCTATTGGGGCGATTGGCATCGCGACGAGACGCTCGGATCGGCGCGGGCGGAGCGCATCTCGCCGGCGAACTCGGCGCTGCGGCGCGGCATCATCTTCAGTCAGCACCACGATTCGCCGGTCGCCCAACCGAGCGCGATCCGCGTGCTCTCTTCGATCGTGACCCGACGGACGCGAAGCGGCGACATTCTCGGCGCCGACGAACGCATCGGCGTCGGGGATGCCCTGAGGAGCCTGACCATCTGGGCCGCGTATCAGCACTTCGAGGAGGCCACGAAGGGCTCGATCGAGGTCGGGAAGGTGGCTGATTTCGTCGTGCTTTCGGCGGATCCATTCGCCGTCGACATCGAGGATCTCGACGACCTTGTCGTGCAGGAGACGATCAAGGATGGCCTCAGCATCTACCGAGCCGAGGGCGCGGGCCCGGCGAAGTCCACTTTCGTGCTCCCCAAGCTGCCGCCGATGGCCTGGAGCGATGCGGACCGACGACCGCCCGCGCTCGGCATCTATGCCTACGCGGCGTTGCCGAGTCGCTGCGGATGCGGCGGCTGCGCCCTCGGTCATCTCCTCACGATGGGTCGACGCGAGATCCGCACGCAGGTGCGCTGAGCGGAGCGACGGCTCGCGCCTCAGCCCATCTCGTCGAGCACGCGCTCGATGAGCGCTTGGCGACGCTGCGACGACGCGAGCGCCTGGGTGACCTTCGCGGCGACATCCGCGACCTGGTCGGGGGTATAGCCGAGTGACTTCCCGACCATCAGGAGAACGGCCAGCTCGCGATCATCGATTCGATCGTCGGCGACCATGACGGCAGCGCAGTCGAGCATGAGCTGCATGCGGGCCTTGGGCTGCGCCGGCGGTTCGACGCTCGACGGCATCGACTGGGCGAGCGCTGCGGCGACCTCGACGGAACTCACTCCAAGGCGTTCGCAGGCCTCGGCGATGGCGGTCTTCTCCGCCGGCTTGAGCATGCCGTCGCCCGTCGCAACGGCGATCAGGGCGTGTACCGCAGCGTGCTTCTGGGCCGGGGATGCGTCGGCGAACCAGCGCGTGCCGGCTCCGTCCGACGATCGGGACCCGGATGCAGATCCCGTCGAAGAGTGGGTGCGGTCACGCTCGCCACGGCCATTGCGCTCGATCGACATGCCACGAGAATACCAGCCGCGAGTCGCTACGCTGCGCATCGCGTGATGCCCCCCGTATCCGATCAGTCGCCCACCATCCTTGCAGTTGACGGGTACACGAAGGCCTACGGCTCGCTCGTGGCCGTCCAGGGGCTCAGCGTTCGCGTCGAGCCCGGTCAGATCGTCGGTCTCGTCGGACCCAACGGCGCTGGGAAGACGACGACCATGCGGGCGATCGCGGGGATCATCCCGCCCTCCGCGGGAAGGCTTCTCGTCGGCGGTCACGATGTCGTCACCGATCCGGTCGCCGCGAAGCGGCAGCTTGCCTATGTGCCCGACGATCCGAAGCTCTTCGACGCCCTGACGGTCGACGAACACCTCCAGTTCACGGCGTCGATCTACGGTGTCGCTGGCTGGAGGACGCGGGCCGACGCCCTCCTCGAACGGTTCGAACTCGCGCCCAAGCGGCGGGCCCTCGCCCGCGAACTTTCGCGCGGCATGCGTCAGAAGCTCGCCATCTGCTGCGCGTATCTCCACGAGCCGCGGCTCATCATGTTCGACGAGCCCATGACCGGACTCGATCCGCTCGGGATTCGCACGCTCAAGCAGTCGATTCGCGAGCGGGCCGCAGCGGGGGCCGCGCTCCTCGTCAGCTCCCATCTGCTCGCCCTGGTCGAGGACCTCACGACGCATCTGCTCATCCTCGATCGCGGGGTGCGCCGGTTCGCCGGTTCGATCGAGGAGGCGCGGGCCAGCTTCGGCGACGCATCGCTCGAAGAGGTCTTCTTTCGCGCGACCGCTCCCGCCGCCTCGCCGCCGCCGCCGCCGCCCGAGCTCCCATGAGTCTCCTGCCCGCGCCGCTCATCCTCCTCACCTGGCTCCGGACGAAGGCGCTCGTTCGCACGGCGTTCCAAGCCCTGCGCACGCCGAAGGGGATCATCGCCCTCGTCGGCGTGACCTTCATCGTGTGCATGATGCTCGTGCCGGTGCTCATCGACTCGGTGCGCACGCCGAGCGAGGCCGAACGCGAGGCGTCGCGCCTGACGCGGGAGCGGATCGTCGATTTGCTTCCGCTCGCCATCCTCGGCTTCGCCCTCCTGTCGCTCGTGCGCGGCTCAGGCGACTCGGCCTTCGCCTTTCTTCCCGCCGAGGTCGATTTCCTCTTCCCGGCGCCTTTCGCCCGTCGGCAACTCCTTTTCTTCAAATTGGCCCAACGGGCGATCCCAATTCTCTTTGGCTCGCTGCTCTTCGCGTTCTGGATGCGGCGCATCGGCGAAAGCTGGTGGGCCCTCTGGATCGGCATCCTGCTCGCGTTTTGGTTCACGCATCTCCTGGCGCTCGCCCTCGCTCTCTGCGGGCAGATCGTCGGAAGCGAACGGTTCCGTCGCTGGCGCCTTGCGGGCGGCAGTGCGGTGCTGCTCGCGGTCTTGGGCGGCTCCTACTGGGTCTCTCGGTCGCTCGAGGACGCGGGCTTCATCGAGACGCTCGCGGCCTTCACCGACTCGCCCGTCGGTGCGATTCTCTCGGCTCCCGGCCGTCCCTTCGCCGCGCTCATGACGGCGCCGTCGCTTCTCCCGGACGGTGCGGTGCCGCTCGCCATCGCCCTGTCGATGAATCTTCTCCTCGTCGTCGCGATTCTTCGCCTCGACGCGAACTGGCTCGAGGTGGGCGCAGAGTCGAGCCAGCGGCTCGCCGCGAAGCTTGAGGACATGCGCCGCTCGGGCGGACTGCCCGCGGGCGTCGGACTCGCCCGACTGCGGCTCCCGTCGTTTCCGAGGCTTCTCGGCGTCGGCCCGCTCGCGTGGCGATCGCTTCTCATCGGCATTCGCCAGGGTGTTCGCGGCCTGGTCTTCGTCGCGCTGATGGTCGCGATCTTCGCGATCCCGCTCCTCCTCTTCCGAAGCGATCGGAGCGAGAGCGCCGGACGCGGGCCGCTGTCGGCGATCGGATGGATCGCCCTCGGCTACATGAGTCTCTTTCTGCCGCAGGCGCTTCGGCTCGACTTTCGGGCCGATGTCGATCGCCTCGATGTGCTCAAGGCGCTGCCGGTGCCCGCCTGGTCCGTGGCCCTCGCCCAGTGCGCGACGCCGGCTCTCCTCGTGACGCTCCTCCAGGTGCCGGTCGCGCTCTTCGCCGGTTCCTCCTCGCCGATCGGCGCCCTCACGGTCCTCGCGTGGCTGCCGGCGCTCCTCGCCCTGAACACCCTCAACGCAGCGCTCGAGAACACGACCTTCCTGCTCTGGCCCTCGCGGCCGTCGCGCGGACCGGGCATCCAGTTTTCCCTCGGCGGGATCGTCGGTCAGTTCCTCAAGATGCTCGCCCTCGCCCTCGCCGTCGGCGCTGCCGTCGCCGCAGGCTTCGCATCGCTCGCATGGTTCGGCGCGCCGGTCGCGCTCGTCGGCGTCGTGGTCGCGACGATTCTCGGTGCCGCGGCGCTCGCCGCGATGCTCCTCACTGCGTGGCTGTTTGCTGCGTTCGATCCCGCCGTCGAACAGGCACCGGACGGGTGACGCTCGGCGTCTCGAAGCCGAGCGCCGCAAGCACCGCATCGACATGCCCCTTGACCTTGACCGCGTCGAATCGATGGGTCACGCAGCCGCGCGGATCGATGATGTAGGTCGTCCGCACGACGCCCATGTAGGCCTTTCCGTACATCGTCTTCCGCTGCCAGACGCCGTAGCGCTCGCAGGTGAGCGGTGTGCCCTCGACATCGCGCTCGTCGACGAGGAGCGGGAAGTGCAGGTCGTTGGTCTCGGCGAAGCGGGCATGGGAGGCCGCGGGGTCGGGGGAGACGCCGAGCAAGACGACGCCCTTGCGACGAAGCGAGGGGCGGCGGGCCTCGAACGCGCAGGCCTGCTCGGTGCACGCCGCACTCGAGTCCTTCGGATAGAAGTAGAGGACGACGGTCGAGCCGCGCAGCGAGACGAGCGTGTGCGCGCGACCGCGGCTGTCCCGAAGCGAAAAGGGCGGGGCGGGGGCGCCGATCGGAATCAGCGAGGATTCCTGGGCTTCGTCACCCGCCGGGGCGGTCGAGGAGGATCGGACGGGAGTGGCGGCGGAGACGCGGGACGGACGGGCCATGACGGTCGGGAGGGTAGGGAACCCGTTCGGGCCCGTCGAGCGGAGTGTGTGCGCAGCGCAAGGTTCGTGTGTGTGCCGCGTCGATGCGCCCCGCTCAGGCCCGCTGATGCCAGTTCAGGGAGAGCCAGTTCAGGGAGAGCCGGTTCAGGGAGAGAGTTCTACGACGCGTCGCAGCGCATCGCGCAGTCGGCTGAGGCGCTCAGGCGCGTGGAGCGGCCAGGGCCAGACGCGGCTGCGGGCGACCTCGAGCGAGGCGGCGCGGTCGCCCATCGCGGCCCGGCTTGCGCTCAGCGCCTCGAGGCGCTCGCGATGGGCAGCGCGGCGCTCGGCGATGTGGGTCATGAGGGCCCGGTAGCGGGTACGCCGCTCCGGGGAACGCTGCGGCGCTGCGGCGATCGCCGCGAGCAGCTCGGCCTTCGCGGCGCTCGGGCCCTCGCCCGACGCGCCGTCCGGATCGAAGGAGATGCGATGGAGGTCGGGAGCCGTCAGGGCCAGCGCATCGATCGCAGCGTCCGCCGAAGCGATCGGCGGCAGATGGTCGGCGAGCGGCAAGCGCAGCGTCGCCGTCGCAACGACCATCGGCGCGAGTTCAATCCCAAGCCACTCGCCCATCCATCGCTCGGTGACCCGCTCGTAGCGCCCGCCGCCCGTCCCGTGCACGAAGCAGTCGCCGAGCGCGGCGCGGGCGATCGCGGTCATCAGGAAGGCCCGCGGGGCGAGGATCCGCTCGTCGATCGGATCGTCGGCCATCACCGGCGTGCGCCCGCTCGCGCTGAGCGCCCAAAGGGGAAGTTCGCCCGGCCTGAGCGGCCGCGCCGCCCGCGGATCGTCGGCGAGCGCCCGGTTGTAGGCGCCGACGCAGCGATCGGGGTCGGCGCGCATCGCCTCGAGAAGCGCTGCGCCGAAGGGCGTCCGAAGGAGCGAGAGCGAGCCGAGCGAACTCGGAACGCGGGCCATGACGCCGGCGAGGAGTTCGTCGTTCGCCGCGGCCATCTGGGCCGCGAGATGCGGTCGGTCGGCGTGCCGCGCGACCGCCGAGAGGATGCGCCCGATCGGCGCGTCCCACGCCGCGATGCCTCGGATGCGACTCGCCGCGCCCGAGCCGTCGGCGAGGGCATCAAGACGAATCGTGCGCCGCATCGCGGTCGGTGCGCTCCGCTGCGCCGCCCGATGGGGAAGTGCGGCGGCGACGAGGCGCTCGCCGCCCTCGTCGCGCTCGATCGCGGGCACCGCGACGAGCCCGGCGTCGTTCACATCCTGTTCGACGACGAGGGCCGCGCTCACGCCACCCCACGCGTCGGCGAGCGCTTCGGCGAGGAACCATTTCGCAAGAATGCCCGCGTGCCAGATGCCCGCCTGGTGTCCGGTGAGGATGACGGGAGCGTCATGCGACGCGGCCGTCTCGGGCAGAAGCACGGCCCGCGTCGCGGCCTGCCAGTCTGCAAGCGAGCGACCGAAGAGGTGCGTCGTGCGCGAGGTCCGGCGAAACGCCTCGCAGGCGCTCCGCAGCAGCGCCGGAGCGGGTTCGACGCGCAGGTCGAGTTCCTCGGCGAAATCGGCTCGCTCCTGTCCGGTGCGGGTCATGCGCAGGTCGTCCAGTCGCGCGGCCGGGCGTCGTCCTCATGCCGCGGGCAGCAGCAGGCCGCGTCGCGCAGGGCGAGTCCCTCGGTCGCCGACGCCGGCAGGCGCTCGCGGCAGCGGAGGATCTCGCGGTGCATCGTCTGGCGATAGACGCGCAGCCGCTCGGTCGGATCGTTCAGCGGTCCGCCGAAGCTGCGGTTTGGATCGTTATAAATCAATCGAACGGGGATTTCGCGAATGCGCAGGCCGTTCGCGACCGCCTGCGGCCAGAACTGCATCGGGAAGTCATAGCCGTCGACGGTCAGCGTGAGCCGCTCGCAGGCCGCGACGCGATAGGCTTTGAATCCGCAGAAGCTGTCGGTGAGGTGCAGGCCGAGGCGGACGCGGATGTCCTCGGTGATCGTGGCGTTGATCAGCCGCCGATCGGTCGGCGGCAGGCCGTCGCCGGGCGTCGGGCGCAGGTAGCGCGATCCGCTGATGACATCGGCGTCGTCGCGTTCGATCGCCTCGATGAAGGCGGGAATCGAGGCCGGCTCGTGCTGCTCGTCGCAGTCCATCGTCACAAGCCAGTCGAACCGGTCGAAGCTCGCCCAGCGGAGCATGTCCTGCATCGAGCGGCCGTAGCCGCGATTCTCGGCGTGGCGAATCACCTCGACGCGGTGCTTCGCAAGCTCCATCGGCGTGGCGTCGGTCGAGCCGTCGTCGACCACGAGGACGCTCTGCACGCGCCGTGGCCCGTCCGCGCCGGCACCGGTCGCGCCGGGGCAGGGGCCGACGAAGTGGCGGACCTCGGAAAGAACCCGGGAGACATACCGCTCCTCGTTGTAGACGGGGATGGCGAGGAGGATGCGCGGACAGGGCATGGAGGGGAGAGGGTACGCCGGGTCACGCCCGAAACTCAAGCGAGCATTCGCCGTCGAGATGAGACCCACCTCATCGTCGCGCAGCGCTCTGCATCGACCGCTTGTCGAAGACGCGGAGAATCGTGAGCGTCTCATTCCACCGTTCGGCGACCGTCCCCTCGCCGGGAATCACCCAGAGTTCCGAGACGCGCTCCGCCCTGGCCGAGCCGAGTTCGGCCACGAAGCGCACCACCGCGACCTTCGCCCGCCGCCGCTCGCCGCGCCAGCGCACCCACTCGTCGCGGTCGTAGCGCAGGGTG
>VYLE01000179.1_pt1 | contig 56267 bp, 53 predicted proteins | sample 5114391 | NCBI WGS metagenome assembly VYLE01 (sample SAMN12291771, study PRJNA351875) | freshwater metagenome | isolation source: freshwater lake | place: USA: Michigan, Kent Lake | collected 2013-08-15 | reverse complement strand
GGCCGGCGACGGCCCCGGCGTCACGATCGGCTCCTGGCGCAGGATCGCCGGCGTCAGCACGGCGGCGGCGCGCGGCGCGGTCTGGCGGAGCAGCTCGCCCGTGACGACGAGACCGGACGACAGCAGCAGCGTCGCCAGCGTCGCGATCAGCACGATCGGCAGCTTCTTCGGATAGGCCGGCGTGTTCGACACGATGGCGCGCGAGATGATGCGGCCGTCGGTCGGCGCGGTATCGATGGTCTCGCGGGTGTTGGCCTCGCGATATTTCGCAAGGTAGCTCTCGAGCAGGTCGCGCTGCGCCTTGGCCTCGCGCTCCAGCGCACGGAGCTGGACGTCCTGGCCGTTGGTCGAGGTCGCCTGCTTCTTGAGCTGATCGAGGCTGGCGGTCAGACTGTCGACGCGGCCGCTGGCGATGCGGGCATCGTTTTCCAGCGTGCGCGAGATCTTGCTGGCTTCGTCGCGGATCTGGTTGTCGAGATCGCCTAGCTGGGCCTTCAGCTCCTTGATGCGCGGATGGTTGCCGAGCAGGGTCGAGGATTGCTCGGCCAGCTGCGCGCGCAGCGTCACGCGCTGCTCCGACAGCCGCCGCATCAGTTCGGAGTTCACGACTTCGGAGGCCTCGATCGGCTTTCCGCTCTGGAGCATTTCGCGGATCAGACGCGCCTTGGATTCGGCATCCGCCTTCATCGAACGGGCATTGTTGAGCTGGGTGTTGACCTCGCCCATCTGCTGGTTCGACAGCGTGGTGTTGTTGGTCCCGACGAACAGGCTCGACTTGGAGCGGAAATCCTCGACCTTGGCTTCGGCCTCCGAGACCTTCTTGCGCAGGCTCTCGATCTCGCCCGCCAGCCACTGGCTGGCGTTGCGGGCCTGGTCCTGCCGCGCGTTCTGCTGCAGCACCAGATAGCCGTCGGCGATCGAATTGGCGACCCGCGCCGCGAGTTCGGGGTCGGCCGACTGGAATTCGACCACGATGACGCGTGACTTGTCGACGGCATAGGCCTGCAGCCGGTCGTAATAGGCGTCGAGCACGCGCTCTTCCGGCGTCATCGAGAACGGATCTCGACCGATGCCGATCAGCGCCGCCAGCGACTTCAAGGGCGAGACGCCCTGCAGCACCGGATCGAATTCGGGCCGCTCCGCCAGCTTGTTCTTCTTGATGATCTCGCGCGCCAGATCGCGCGACAGCACGAGCTGCACCTGGCTGGTCACCGCCTCGGGATCGAGCGCCTGCCGTTCCTCGGTCCGATCGCTGTTGGGGCGCAGGAAGACATTCTCGCGGCCGTCGACCAGGATGCGCGCCTCCGACTTGTAGCGCGGCGTTACCATATTGACGGCGGCAACCGACGCGACGAGTGCAAGCAGCGTCGGGACGATGATCCATGTCCGCTTGCGCGCAAGCGCACCACCGAGCGCATGCAGATCGATGTCGCCGGATTCGACGGCCGGTTGCGGAGCGACGGCGCGTGCGGGCTTCGCATCAAATGCCGTCTCGACCTTCGGCGTCGGTTCGACCGCTGGCTCTGCCTCGGACTTCGGCTTGGGATCGGGCCCGGGATCGGGCCGGGGCACCGCCCGCTCGACCACGGCCTTATCCTTGCCGGCACGCCAGAACGCTAAACGCATCGAACACTCCCGCAGGGCAACGCAACCGCCGTCCTCAACCGCGGCGATTACACTCCATTAAGGTTGCCGCTGGGTTAACCGCGCCGGCGGAGCGCTCGCCCAAGCGCGCCATCATCGTTTGTTAACCACGGAGCGGCTTAATCCGTCTCGATATTTCCTGGAATTGTTCGGCATTTGCCGTCGAGCGCTGGTTTTGATCATGCCCTCCTCCGTCGACCGGCCGCTCCGCATCCTGCACGCCGTGCGCGCGCCCGTCGGCGGAATCTTCCGCCACATCCTCGACGTCGCCAACGGCCAGGTCGCTCGCGGCCATCACGTCGGGATCCTCGCCGATAGTCTGACCGGCGGCGAGCGCGCCGACAAGGCGCTGGCCGAGCTTGCACCGCGGCTGACGCTCGGGGTGCACCGGCTCGCGATCCGCCGCGAGCCGTCGCCGGACGACGTGCTGGTCTGGTACCGGATGCAGCGACTGATCGCACAGCTCAAGCCCGACGTGATGCACGGCCACGGCGCCAAGGCCGGCGCCTTCATCCGGATGCGGCGGCGCTCCGACGATGCGATCCGCATCTACACCCCGCATGGCGGCTCGCTGCATTACCCGCTCAACACCGTGAAGGGCGAGTTCTATGCGCGGCTCGAGCGCGCCCTGATGGGGGCGACGGACCTGTTCCTGTTCGAGAGCGAATTTGCGCGCGACACCTATCAGCGCATCGTGGGCACGCCGAAGGGCGTGGTGCGCTGCGTTTTCAACGGCGTGACGCCCGAGGAGTTCGAGCCGGTCGCGACCGCCGACGATGCCACCGACCTCGCCTATGTCGGCGAGTTCAGGCACATCAAGGGCGCCGATCTGCTGGTCGATGCCGTGGCGCGGCTGCACGAGGGCGGCCGCAAGGTCACGCTGACGCTCGGTGGCGACGGTGAGGAAACGGCCGCGCTGAAGGCGCAGGTCGAACGGCTTGGCCTGTCGAACGCGATCCGCTTCATCGGTCACGTCAAGGCGCGCTACGGATTCTCCAAGGGACGCCTGCTGGTCGTGCCGTCGCGCGGCGATTCCATGCCCTATGTCGTGATCGAGGCCGGCGCAGCCGGCATTCCCATGATCGCTTCAAGGATCGGCGGCATTCCCGAGATTTTCGGCGCCGAGAACCCGGCCCTGTTCGCGCCGAGCAATCCGGAGGCGATGGCGGCCGCGATCGCAGCGGCGATGGACGATCCGCAGACGACCGCGCAACGCGCAACGACGCTCCGCACGCGCATCTCGGCGCACTTCTCCCAGGAAGCGATGGTGGATGGCGTTCTCGCGGGCTACCGCGACGCGTTTGCAGATCATTAACCATCCTTAAGGCCGCTTTAGAGATTCTTCCGATTTGTCCGCTACTGCATGCTCCGGGGGATGGACGCCCGGGGGCATCGCCGAGGCCCGCGGGTCATGGAATGGACGTGGAAGCCCGTGGAACAGCTCAACGCACGCTCGATGCTCGATGCCGCGACCAGTGCCGCGGCAAGACCTGCTGACCAGCCTTTCGTCGAACGTCGCCGCCGGCTCTCGCCGGCCGCCCTCGACGTCGTCAACCAGAAGGTCGCCCGCGCCTATTCGCCGATCGTGATCACCGGCATCGTGCGCACGCTGGATTTCGTGGTGCTGAGCCTGGTCGGCATCGCGGTCTATGCCGGCTACGTCGTACCGATCGCCGGTTTCAGCTGGGTCTATCCCGCGGAGATCGTCGCCGTGGCGATCGCCGCCGTGACCTGCTTCCAGGCCGCCGACATCTACCAGGTGCAGATGTTCCGCGGAAAGTTGCGCCAGATGACGCGGATGGTCTCGTCCTGGTCGTTCGTATTCCTGCTGTTCATCGGCATCTCCTTCTTCGCCAAGTTCGGCAGCGAGGTCTCGCGGCTCTGGCTGGCCGGCTTCTACGCACTCGGCCTCGTCGCACTCGTCGCCGAGCGCCTGGTGCTGCGGAGCCTCGTGCGTCGCTGGGCCCGTCAGGGCCGGCTCGACCGCCGTACCATCATCGTCGGCTCCGACCGCAACGGCGAGGAACTGGTCGAGGCGCTGAACGCGCAGGAGGATTCCGACATCCACGTGCTCGGCGTGTTCGACGACCGCAACGACAGCCGCGCCCTCGACACCTGCGCCGGTGCCCGCAAGCTCGGCAAGGTCGACGACATCGTCGAATTCGCGCGCCGCACCCGGGTCGACCTCGTGCTGTTCGCGCTGCCGATCTCGGCCGAGACGCGCATTCTGGAGATGCTGAAGAAGCTCTGGGTGCTGCCGGTGGACATCCGCCTGTCCGCCCACACCAACAAGCTGCGCTTCCGGCCCCGCTCCTACTCCTATCTCGGCGAGGTACCGACGCTCGACGTGTTCGAGGCGCCGATCACCGATTGGGACCTCGTGATGAAATGGCTGTTCGACCGCGTGGTCGGCAGCCTCGCGCTGCTCGCGGCGCTGCCGGTGATGGCGCTGGTCGCGCTGGCGGTGAAGCTCGACAGTCCGGGCCCGGTGTTGTTCCGCCAGAAGCGCTTCGGCTTCAACAACGAGCGCATCGACGTCTACAAGTTCCGCTCGATGTACCATCATCAGGCCGACCCCACGGCATCGAAGGTGGTGACCAAAAACGATCCGCGCGTCACCCGCGTCGGCCGCTTCATCCGCAAGACCAGCCTCGACGAATTGCCGCAGCTGTTCAACGTCGTGTTCGCGGGCAACCTGTCGCTCGTCGGCCCGCGGCCGCACGCGGTTCAGGGCAAGCTGCAGAGCCGGCTGTTCGACGAGGCCGTCGACGGCTATTTCGCCCGTCACCGCGTCAAGCCCGGCATCACCGGCTGGGCCCAGGTCAATGGCTGGCGCGGCGAGATCGACAATCAGGAGAAGATCCAGAAGCGCGTCGAGTTCGACCTCTATTACATCGAGAACTGGTCGGTGCTGTTCGACATCGTCATTCTGCTGAAGACGCCGATCTCGCTGCTGACCAAGAACGAGAACGCGTATTGATCCGGGTTTCTCCGTCATGCCCCGGCTCGGCCGGACGGTGACGGTCTTGTGTGGCGGAGCAGGTGCGTAAGCGTAGCGTGAGCGTGTGATGGCGGCGTATGCGGCGACAGCCGGTGGAGTGACTGCAGCCGGACCGGCCGCGCCAAAAGGGCTGGCGGCGCCTCGCGTGCTGGCGCTGCAACGCGCGCTGGTGTGGCTGGTCGGGGCCTCCGGCGCGATCGTCTTCATCGAGCCGAGCCCGTATGAGATCGTGACGCTGCTCGCCACCGTCGCCTTCTTCGCCACCGGTCTTCGGCTGAAGCTCGCCCTGATGCCGCTGGTGCTGATGCTGGTCCTGCTCAACACCGGCTACACGATCAGCGCGATCCCGCTGCTGGACCAGTCCACGGTCGCGACCTGGATCGCAACGTCCTGGTACATGGCCGTCACCGTGATGTTCTTCGCCATGGTGATCTCGGAGGACACGGCGGCCCGGCTCGACATGCTGCGCCGCGGCCTCGTGGCCGGCGCGATGATCGCCTCGCTCGCGGCGATCGCGGGCTATCTCCACCTCGTGCCTGGAGGTAACGACCTGCTGACGCTCTACGGACGGGCGCGCGGCACCTTCAAGGATCCCAACGTGCTCGGCGCGTTCCTGATCCTGCCGGCACTGTTCTCGCTGCAGAGCGTGGTCTCGGACAAGCTCGGCAGATCGCTGCGCAACGTCGTCGCCTTCTGCATCATGGCGCTGGCGATCCTGCTCGCCTTCTCGCGCGCCGCCTGGGGCGGCCTGGTGCTGACATCGGCCTTCATGCTGGCGCTGATGGTGCTGACCAGCCGCACCAATGCGCAGCGCTCACGCATCATCGTGATGGCGCTGGTCGCCGCGGTGCTGGCGCTGGCGCTGGTCGCGGTCCTGCTGTCGATCGATTCCATCGCCGAGATGTTCAGGCAGCGCGCCAGCTTCGACCAGAGCTACGACGAGGGCCGCTTCGGCCGGTTCGGCCGGCACATCCTCGGCGCGGAGATGGCGCTCGACCTGCCGTTCGGCATCGGCCCGCTCCAGTTCCACCGCTTCTTCCCGGAAGACACCCACAATTCCTACCTGAACGCCTTCATGTCCGGCGGCTGGCTCTCCGGCGTGTGCTATCCCGCGCTGGTCTTCACCACCGTCATCATGGGCTTCAGGCACATCTTCGTCCGCGTGCCCTGGCAGCGCGCCTATCTCGCGATCTTCTCGGCCTTCATCGGCACCGTCGGCGAAAGCTTCGTGATCGACACCGACCACTGGCGCCACTTCTGGATGATGCTCGGCGCGATGTGGGGCATGTTCGTCGCCGCGCAGATGTACAGGGTCAGGACCGGCGACGAGGCTTCCGACTAGCTCTCCACAGTGAACGTCAGCCCCGCGTGATCGACCAGCCGCTTGATCAGCCTGTGCTGCATCGCCGCCCCCGGCGTCCAGATGCCGCCCTTCACCTCCGCCGCATCGCGCAGCAGGCAGACGGCGCATTCGGAGATCATCTTCGAGGTCGAACCGTAGCCGGGATCGCGGTCGCCGGTGACGCCGGCGCGGACCATGCGGCCGTCGGGCGCGATCGCGACATAGAGCAGGTTGAACAGGCCCTTCTCGCGCTGTTCCTTCGAAGGGCCCTCGCCCGGCTTGGGTGCGTTCGGTCCGGTCTTCTCGGCGTTCGCCGCCATCACGCGCTTGGCGTTGGCCTCGCCCTTCTCGCCCGGGCCGGTCAGGACCATCTCGTCGTAGACGAAATCCTTGCCGTAGGGGAAGCCCATCAGCATGTTGGAGCGATGGACATTGCGGGTGTTGATCAGCGCCATCATGAACGGCGCCGCCCAGGATTGCAGGTCCTCCTCGACGATCGGCTTGTTGCCTTTCGGCTGCTTCGGTCCGGTGAAGCCGGGCGTCAGCGCGAAATGATCGTTGAGGATGGCGACGAGGCTGAGGTCCTTGGCGACCGCATCGAAGGTCGCCTTGGCGCTCAGCGCGGTACCGCCCGACAGCGTGCCGCGCATGTCGCGGACGCGGCCCTTGACGCGCGCGACCGGCGCGCCGAACACGCGCTTGGCCTCCTCCTGGACGAAGAAGGTCCCGAGTTCGAACGGCACGGAATCGTAGCCGCAGGAGAACATGATGCGTGCGCCGCTCGCCTTCGCCGCGGCCTCGTATTTGTCGATCATCTGCCGCATCCACACCGGCTCGCCACAGAGATCGAAATAATCGGTACCGGCGGCGACGCAGGCCGCCAGCAGCGGCTCGCCATAGAACTGGTACGGCCCGACCGTCGTGATCACCGACCTGGTCTGCGCCACCATCGCCTTCAGCGAGGCCTCGTCGGAGGCATCGGCCACGATCAGCGGCGTCTCCGCCGGCGCGCCGATCTCCTCGCGCACGGCCTTCAGCTTGTCGAGGCTGCGGCCGGCCATCGCCCACTTCAAGGACGCATCGCCCTTGTAGTGCGTCGCCAGATATTCGGCGACGAGCCGGCCGGTGAAACCGGTCGCGCCGTAGACGACGATGTCGAGTTTTGCTGAGCTCATGATCGGCCTTTATGTCTTCGCGTAACTCACGCCCATGCCGGCACGGACGTCGCTCTGAATCCCGTAAGGAGGGATCGGATAGCGCAGGCCGTTTTTCGCCAGCGCCTTCATCCCCTCGATCGCCTTGGCAAGATGCGACGGCTTCAGGGCCATCAGCATCTCCTCGTCCGGCACGCCGCCATAGCGCCGTTCGGCATAGCATGGCAAGGACAGGCTGGGCTCGCCCGTTTTCAGCGCCCGGCCCCATGAATCGGCGCAGGCGGTCTCCCCGACCACGCCCCATTCGAACTTCCTGTAGCCGGTATATTGCAGCCCGTTGATCAGGATGATCATCTGCCCCGGCGTCGCATAGACAAGGCAGATGTCCGGCGGGTCGAGCCGACCGCTCGCGAGCGGGCTGACCGCCAGCGCCTCATACTGGCCGAACGGCACCACATCGAGCGCCTCCTGGCGCTTGCGGGCGTCCTCAGGCGTGCCGTGCCACACGCCGACATAGTTCTTGCCCGACAGCCATGTGTCGTCCTGCGGCGCCAGCCCGATCACGGCGCGGCACTGCGCGCCGACCAGATCGTTCGCGGTGATGCCGACGGTCCAGCCAAGCCGCGCCGCCATGCTGACGATCTGGTCGGTGGTGTGGATCGCGTTCGGCCGCCGGATCTTCGGGATCGCCTCCATGTCGGCGGCCCGCGCGAACAGCTTCATGCCGATGACCGTCGTCTTCAGACGCAACAGGCTGTTGAGATCGGCGACGAGGCCGGCAAGGTCTGGTCTGTCTGCGCTGTGCTGTTGCATGGAATCCTCCGGTGCGGCGATCGCGCGCCTGTTGTCGTCGGGCAGCTCTGTGACTGCCGGCGGACTCTAGTCTTTCGCGGGCCCCGGAAGCAACTCGCCGGTCCGGCCCATCAGGCGATAGGCCACGAGCCCGATCCATTCGCGCATGGCGATTTCGGTCTTGCCGAGCCCTTCGGCGGCCATGTTGGTGAAGGACCACAGATCCTCGCGCCCGCCCATGCGCCAGTCGACCGGATAGGCCTCGACCTCGAACCCCGCCTTGCGGAAGATGCCCATCGAACGCGGCATGTGGAAGGCCGAGGTGACGAGCAGCCAGCGCTCCCCATGTTTCGGCTGCACCAGTTCCTTCGTGAACACCGCGTTCTCGAAGGTGTTGCGGGAATTGCGCTCCACGATCAGCCGCGTCCTGGGAATGCCGAGATTTTCGAGGATGGGCACGGAGTAATCGGCCTCCCTGGCGTCATTGGCCACGAGGTTCGCGCTGCCGCCGGTGAAGACGATGCGCGCGTTCGGATAGCGGCGCGCGAGTTCGGCCGGCGCCAGCATGCGGTCGGCGGCGTTCCGCACGACCGGCGTGTTGTGCGCCTTCGACAGATCGGTGTCGACGGAGCCGCCGAGCACGATGATGCCGTCGGGCGCGCCGCGCGAGGCGTCCCAGGCCGGAAAACGCGACTCCAGCGGATAGAGCAGCAGGTTGCCGAGCGGCGAGAACGCTGCGAGCGCCAGCACCAGCAGCGTGACGGCGGCGAGCTTGCGGCCGAGCGCCGCAAAGCGCGTCGCCATCAGCACCAGCGAGATGATGCCGAGTTCGACCAGGAGATTGATCGGCAGAAGCGCCGTTCCGATCGTCTTGGAGAGCACGAAGAGCAGGGGAAGCCTCGCTGGAATGGATGTGTCCGGCACGGCCGGACTTGACCGGCCCTGCCATCTCACCAAAGCTTCTTGGAAGAGGATCGATCGCCCGGTCAAGCCCGGCGACACAGCAAAGGCAGCGCGCCCATGACCCATCACCACCTGGATTCCAGCCCGGCCACCTGCCATTGGGGATTCTTCGAAGCCGCGCTCAGGCCGGTGCTGACGATCGACAGCGGCGACGAGGTGACGATCGATACCATCAGCGGCGGCCCGGACATGCTGCCAGACCGCAGCCGGTTTCACGTTCCGCCGGAAATGGACGAGGTCCACGCCAAGAACGAACGCATGCTGCCGGGCCACATCCTCACCGGCCCCGTCGCCGTGAAGGGCGCCGAGCCCGGTGACGTGCTCGCGGTCGAGATTCTCGACGTGCAGCTGCGGCAGGACTGGGGCTGGAACATGATCAAGCCGCTGTCGGGCACCCTGCCCGACGACTTCCACGAGACGCGCATTGTGAACATCCCGCTCGACCGCGCGCGGATGGTCGGACGGATGCCCTGGGGCCTCGACCTGCCGCTGAAGCCATTCTTCGGCGTGATGGGCGTGGCGCCGCCGCCGGCCTGGGGCCGCATCTCCTCGCTGATCCCGCGCGCGATGGGCGGCAATCTCGACAACAAGGAACTCGGTGCCGGCGCGACGCTGTATCTGCCGGTGTTCGTGCCGGGCGCGCTGTTCTCCTGCGGCGACGGCCATGGCGTACAGGGCGACGGCGAGGTCTGCGTCACCGCGATCGAGACCGCGCTGCAGGGCCGCTTTCGCCTGACGCTGCGCAAGGATCTCACCTTCGACTATCCCCGTGCCGAAACGGCGACGCACTACATGACGATGGCGATGGACCCCGACCTCGACCAGTGCGCGGTGCGGGCGCTGCGCGACATGATCGCGCTGCTCGGCGAGTTGCGAGGCCTGTCGCGCGAGGACGCCTACATGCTGTGCAGCCTGGCCGCCGACCTCCGGGTCACGCAGACCGTCAACGGCGCCAAGGGCATCCATTGCATGATCGAAAAGGCGATCGTGCACGGCTGAGCCCCGGCCCGTCCTGCCTGTCTCCGCGACCGACGCGGCCCCGCTCCTCGGGGTCGCGCACCGCCGCGCGAATTTTTCATATTTTTTTCAATGGGATAATCGCGCCATCCCGGGCGGATTTGACTTCCACCCCCAAAACTAAATAGAGTCTTAATCGTTACTTTTCTGTACCCGTGTATGAGGCTAGCGTTCAGGCCATGGCCACCGAAAAAGCCGAGACTGACCGCATTCCCGTCACCCTGGCGCTCTCGACCATCACTTACCTGGAAAAACTGGTGAGACAGGGCACCCACGGCACCAGCGTTCCCGGCGTCGCACGGACTTTGATCGAGGAAGGCATCCGTCTCGCCATCAAGGACGGGCTTCTGTCGATTCGCGACAACGGACGAACGTGAGCACGTGACCGACGTGAGGCGGACGAATCTCGCGATGCGGATGGCCGACATCTGCAACCTGGGACGTCACACATGCCTGCTCTTTCACCCACCTGGACCGACGAACGCATCGACCTTCTGAAACGGCACTTCGAGGCCGGCCTGTCCTGCCGCGAGATCGCGGCCGACATCGGCGTCAGCCGCAACGCCGTGATCGGCAAACTCTCCCGCCTCAACCTGACGCGCGGCCGCACCGTCGACGACCGCCAGGTCTGCGACAAGGGGCACGCGGCCCCCCGCGCCCGCAAGGCCGTACCGCGCCTGCAATACGAAATGCTCGCCACGATCTATGGCGAGACCGATGCGGCGGCGACATCGGGACCGATCGACGCTGGCAATCGCTGTTCGCTGCTGGAGCTGTCCGACAATCGCTGCCGCTGGCCCATCTCGACGCCGGGCGCGGAGGATTTCTGCTTCTGCGGCAACACCGCGCCGGAGGGCCAGCCCTATTGCAGCGGCCACAGCCGGCTCGCCTACAAGCCGAGCCCGCGCCCTCGCCTGGCGCGCGGCTATTGAGAGACCGCAACGCCATGCCCCAACAGAAAAACCTCCGGCAGGGCACTACCGGAGGTTTCTGGAGGCTTAGCGTGAAGCTAAGAGCCGCTTGTTGCGAAATCGGCTGCAAGCTAGATAGCTGATCAACTCAGGTAAGTAAATAAGTCTGACGCCTCCGAATCGCATGGCTCGTCTTCATCGCCTGCAGGCGTGAACAGGCCGCCATAGAGCCGCAAGAAGCCCCGGCGGAGTTCCGCCGGGGCTTCTCTCTCATGCAGGAACGAAAGGCTTACCAGTTGCGCTGGGCGCGCAGCAGCAGGCTGTAGGTGTCCTGGTCCTTCAGCTCATACGTCGCCGCCGGCTTGGCGACGCCGGTGAGCGCCCCGGTGGTCAGCGTTCCCGAATACTTCTGGTCGAGATGGCTGTAGGTGAAGTCGGCCGAGAAGGTCAGGTTCTTCACCGGCGTCCAGCGGGTGATCACGCCGATCTGCCCGATGTTGAAGTCCGGGTTGCAGGTGCCGGTCAGGGTGGCGAACGCGGCGCTGCCGCAGATCAGGCCCTTGGCCGTGCCGCTGTAATTGACCGCAGCCCACGCACCATACAGCGCGGAGTTCCAGGTCGGGCTCCAATTGTGGGTGTAGGCGCCGCGGAAGCCGTAGGTCTTGGTCAGCTCGAGCTGGCCGCCCGGGGCAAACACCGCATCGGACACACCGGCAAAGCCGATGCTCTGATAGGCGGCGTTCGAGCTGCCGAACATCGAGTAGCTGGTCGCCGCCAGCTCCTGGAAGTTGTAGCGGCTCGCACCGTCGGTATAGACGCCCGAGATGTTGATCACGTCGCCGGCGCCGGTCGGGATGTTCTTGATCGACAGAGCGAGCTGGACGGCCCAGCCCCATTTGTCTTCGGGATGACCGGTGGCTTCGGTGGCACCGTAGTAGCCGACATGGTTGTCGTGCGCGGCAACCGAGGCCTGGAACAGGCCCCAGGCCTGGTCGACACGGATCGCTCCAACCAGATCGGGCGAGCGGCTGCCGACGAGGTCGTTCGAGCCGTAGGCGCCGCCGAGCACGCCGGTGGTCGACATGCCCGCGACATTCCACAAATTGGTCTGGAAGATCTGCGTCTGATCCTGCGCCGAGAACGTCGCCGTCACGCCCTGGCCGAAATCGGCCGTGTAGGTGATCTGCGGAACGCCGTTGGTGGTGCCGCTGCCGCCGACCAGCTGGTCGAAATTGTTGCCGGGATAGTTGATCCAGGGCGCGTCGAACTGCGACACCGCCTTGCCGAGCGTGAAGCCGGCGAACTGGATGAAGGCATAGTAGACGCCGAGCGAGCCGCCCGAGATGTTGCCGTCGGTGCCGTTGACGTTGCCGCCGCTCGAACCGGTGAGGCCGGTGCCGGCCGCGTTGAGGCCGATCGTGCCGCTATACTGGGTCGCGCCGGTGCCCGAACCGGTGCCGCCATAGTTGCCGGTGGTCCAGGTGAACACCGCATCGAAATAGGTGCGGACCACGCCGTATTCGGTGGCGGTGCGCGTGTCGATGTTGAGATCTTCACGGGCGCGCATCGAATAATAGTTGGTCAGGCGGTTGTTGGCCGCGAACACGCCGTTGTACTGCGCACTGTAATTGCCGCCGGCATTGAGCGCGACTTCGGCACGCAGATAGCCGCCGAGCTTGATGCAGGTGTCGCTGCCGGGGATGTAGTAGAAGCCCGCACCGTAGAGCGTGCAGATCTTCACGAATTCGACCGCCTTCGCCTTGACCGGAAGATCGGCCGCCTGGGCTCCACCGACGGCGATCAGACCCGCCGCAGTGCCGAGCAAAAGGCTCTTCACCACTCTCATTTGAAACCTCCAAATTTCGCGGGAACGGACCGTCGCGGTCCCCCAGATCCCCGCCTCTCCAAGGCCGCCCGGCCGATTCGCGCTGTCGGACGCATCCGTCGTCGGACGCGTGGGATCTGAGCGAACCACCTGAACGGGACGATCGAGAACCCCCCACCGTCGCCGGCGAATATGCCTGTTCCATTCTGCTAATTAAAATACTTTATTAGATCAGCTTACTGATTGCGCCAAACCTGTGCCTCCCGCGCCACACTTTGGGCGCCGGATTGCTGATCGAATCATCTTTCTAATTTTCGTGACAAAATTACCCTGCCCTGCACTTGCGTCGGAGCAGAGTTGCGTGGAGGATGGGCCTTCGCGACATCAGCCGGAAGAATTGACGCTCACGGGAGTAACGCTGTGTCCACGACGAGGAAAGAAGGAGCGCGCCTCCGCTCCACCGGGAATCTCGATATCATCAGGCGTTTCACCTGGGAGATCTCGTCGATCAACATGTACCTGGAGGAGCTCCGTCAGTTCTGGGCGCGGACGCTCGGGATCAGCGGACCGCAATGGCTGATCCTGATGGCCATTTCCGACCTCGACAAGGACGACGGCGTCCCCGTCAACGTGGTCTCCAAGCTGCTGCATGTCGACCCCTCCTTCGTCACCACCCAGTCCAAGCTGCTGGAGAAGAAGGGCCTGCTCCGGCGCCGTCCCTCGCCGACCGACGCCCGCGTCGTCCGTCTGTCGCTGGTGGACAAGACCCAGAAGCACATCGCCAGCCTGAACGAGCAGTACAAGACGATTCGCGAATTCGTGTTTCAGGAATTCGACGAGGACGAGCTCAGCGAATTCACGACCAAGCTTGCCACTCTGAAGAACCGGCTGGAAAAGGCCTGCGTCAGGATCTCGCTCGACTTCTGACGCCCGTCCCCGCCGCGACGTTGGGAGACGGAGGTCAGATGGCCTGAGCGGCGGCGCCGAGCCGGGACTCCAGCCAGTCGAAGATGTATTCGTTGGCGAGGCTCGGATTGTCCGCATGGGACTGGGCCGCGCCGGTTTCCGCGGCGGAAAACACCTTCAGCACGATATCGGAGCTGCCGGGCCGCGACTTCTCCACGATCTGGCGGGCGCGGTCGGCCTTGAGCCAGCCGTCCTCCCCAAGCGTGATCAGGACCGGGCAATCGGCGCTGGACGCCATCAGCGGCGCATGCGGGACCGGAACGATGCCGAGTTCGCTCCTGGCAAAGCGGCTGGCGAAGAACGAGCGCTCCTGCAGATCCCACAGCCCGCCGTCGCAAACCGCAGCGGCGAGCCGCGGCTCCTGCAGCACCGCGCGCGCCACGAACGAGGACGCCCAGCCATCCGCCACGATCGCGACGCGATCGAAGTCGACGTCGGCGCGCGTCTCCAGATAATCCATCACGCTGCCGATCGCGCTCTCCAGGTCGCGGCGCTGCAGCAGCTGATCGGCGAAATCGTCGCGCCGGTCGCCGAGCAGGTCGAGCGCCAGCATCGACAGCCCGCGCTCGCGCGCATGCGGCGCGAGCTTGAACAGGAATTCCTCCTTGCGATGCCCGGGCTCACCAACGCAGATCACGGTTGGCGCGGGTCCGCCGGACGGCGGCGCGGGCAGGAAGTAGCCCTGCAGCGCATGGCCCTCGATCCACGGGATCGTCACGGCCTCGCCGGCGGGCGTGCGGGCCGCGAGGGAGCGGCGCGCGCAGTCCTGCATCGCTAGCACCGTGATCCAGCGCCGGTCATCGGCCGGATCGAGCGGCATTCCGGCGGCGCCGTAATAGTTCATCGCGCGCAGCCAGTTGCGTTGCGCGCTGGCGCGATGGCCTGCGGCGAAGGCGGCTTCGGCACGCAGCCGGTTGATCTCCGCCAGCTTCTTCCATTCGCGGTGCCAGGAGGTCTCGTCGCCGCTCTTCAGCTGACGGGCGATCATCAGGCACTCGGCGATGGTGGCCCCGCCCTCCTGGGCGGCGGTCAACAGGCGGGTGAATTCCGCGGAGACATCCTCCCGCTCCGGGCACGGGATCCAGTCATCGGAAAGGCAAGCGGGTATCATCGGAAGCTACGCCATGGGTTGTGCGAGCCTGATTGGGTAAACGATTTCAGTTCAACAACCAAGCTGACGCACAGCTGAACGCCGCCTCTTCGAGATCAACATCGCTTGAACGCAACGCATCACGCATGCGTGACGTGCGAAGGCCCGATACAGGCGGATCACGCCTTCGGGAGCGCTGCAGATGGGACGGTCGAACATCTTGCGATGACGACCGTCATGCCTATTTAGGTGCGCCTGGTTGGCTCAGCCGAGCCGCCAGCCGACCTCCTGCGTGAAGCTTTCGTAGAAGGCGCGGTCATAGGCCTGTTCCGGCGTCGCACGGACGCGCTCGTCCAGACGATGGGCATCCTCGCCGACCAGAATGCGCCACCGCTCGGCCTTTACCCCGTCGAGAATGATCTTCGCCGCCTGGGCCGCCGTGGTCGGCGCGTCCTCGAGGAAGCTGCGGGCGCGTTCGGCGAATACCGCCTGGATGTCCTCGTCCGACATCTTCCCGGCATCCGGCACGCCGGCCGCCACCATGCGCTTGCGGGTCAGCGCCACCTCGTCGGCATTGAGCCGCTCGGAGCCGTCGGAGCTCTGCACCTTGCGCGAGTTGGAGACGATGGAGGTGCCGATGTGGCCGGGCATCACCACCGAACATTTGACATGCGGCGCGTGGAGGCGAAGATCGTTGATCAGCGCTTCGGTGAATCCCTTCACCGCGAACTTGGCCGAGGTATAGGCCGTGTGCGCGTTGTTCATGCCGATCGAGGCCCAGAAGCCGTTGACGCTGGCGGTGTTGACGATATGCGCCTCGTCGGCCGCGACCAGCATCGGCAGGAAGGTGCGCACGCCGAGATAGACCCCGCCCCAGCAGATGTTGAAGGTGCGCTCCCACTGCTCGCGCGTGTTGGTGAACAGGCTGCCGCCGCCGCCGATCCCGGCATTGTTGAACAACAGATGGATGCGGTCGGTCTTCTGCTGCTCGGCGAGTTCGTCGCGGAAGCGCTTGAGGTGATCCTCGATCGAGACGTCGGCGACATGCGTCGTCACGCGCAGACCCTGCGGCAGCTTCTCGACCTCACACAGCCGCTTGGTCTCGGCCATGGCCGCTTCCGAGACGTCGCACATCGCGACATTGCAGCCTTCGGCCACCAGCTGCCGCGCCAGTTCGCGCCCCATGCCCGTGCCGCCGCCGGTGATGACCGCGATCTTTCCTGCAAAATCCTTCATGGGACTTCGGCCCCTCCCCTTGTCGGTCTGTTTCTTCGTCGCCGCGCCGCCTGATCCGGCCGCGCCCAAACTGTAGCAGCGCCACATCCGCAGGACAAAGCGGATCGGCGCTGCCATGGTCGTCCTTGCAATTTCGGCGGGCGGATTATTCCGCGGCCTCGACATGCGCGCCGGTCAAGGCGCCGAGGGCCGCCAGCGCCTTGCGTGTGGCCGCCTGCTGCGCGGGCGAGGCCTCCGGCATCGGCGCACGCGGATACGTCCTCGGCAGGCCCTGCAGCGTCTGGGCGTAGCGCGTGCAGGCCGGCAGATTGTCGGCGATGATCGCGTTCCACAGCGTCAGCAGCTTCTTGTGCAGGTCGAGCGCACGCGGATGATCGTTCGCCTTCACCGCATCCCACAATGCCACCGAGGCATGCGGCGCCGCGGTCAGGATCGCCGCGATGGAGCCGCATGCGCCGAGCGTGTAGGACGGATACATCAGGGCATCGACCGCGCTGTAGATCAGCTTGTCGGGCGCCATCATCATCAGGTCGGCGAACAGCTTGAGATCGCCGGCGCTCTGCTTGACGCCGACGACCAGCGGCACCTCCGTCATGATCCGCGTCAGGAGCGCCGGCGACAGATACGACCAGGGTACGACGTTGTAGATGATGATCGGCATGCCGGTCTCGTCCGCCATGGCGCGGAAATGCGCCACCATCGCCTCGTCGTCCGGCTTGAACAGATAGTGCACCGGCGTCACCTGGAGTGCGGCGACGTTCATGTCGCGCACCAGCCGGCCGCGGCGGATCGCATCGCGCGTGGAATCCACGATGATGCCAGCGATCACGGGAATGCGCCCCTTCACCGCCTCGACGGTCGCGGCCATCAGGTCGCGATATTCCTCGTGGTCGAGCGTGTGACCCTCGCCGGTCGAGCCGCCGGCCGCGACGCCATGGGCGCCGGCGCCGATCAGCCAGTCGACCTGGGGGGCCACCAGTTTGAAATCGATCTCCCCGTCCTTGCGGAACGGCGTCGTCATCGGCGGAATCACGCCGGTCGGTCGTGTCGTCATGGGATGCCCTCGCGTTTCCATCGCTGCCGTCGCGGTGCCGCTCTTCCGGCGGGCATCCGCGCGAAACTGAGCCTATCGGCTGGAGCGGCCCTGTGAAGGGCCCATTGCCGCGGTGCTGCCCTCACAATCGGTCATCGCTGTCCCCGTAATTGCCCGGCCCCCGAATCGAAGACCATTTTTACGGTCCGAATCGTCCAATGGGACCGGACAATGCTGCCGGATTGCGCCCGCCGGGCCGATGGCTCTGGCACTCCGCTTGCATCGTCCACATGGTCAACAACTGCCAATGAGGTGACAGGAATGTTCGTGACCGTCGTCGCCGTGCTCTGCCGGCTTGGAACAGCTGCCTCCGGCAGTTGCGTCGAGGAAATCGTGACCGACAGCAACATGACGCCCGAGATTTCGATGATGCAATGCGCGGTCGGCGCCCAGGCCCCGCTCGCGAAATGGATGGGCGAGCACCCGATCTACCACGCCAACTGGCGCCTCGAGCGCTACAAATGCGTGCCCGGCCATTACGAGATCAAGGGCCACGCGTAAAGCGGCCCGCAAGACACGACTGATCCGAGGAAACGCCCGGGGGCCGCCTTGTCCCTCCGGCTTGCAGCGCCAGCGCATCGCAGCGGCGCATCCGTGACGAGTGTCACACCTTCCCCTCAAGCAATCGCTCGCAGAATGATCGCTCGCGCTCGCCGCCCCTCGGGCGTCGGCATCAGCGCATAATTGTGCGGCTGGTCACGGAGCAGGTGCAGGTCGACCGGCCCTCCCGCCGCCCTCGCTCTTTCAGCAAGAGCGACGCTGTCGGGGTAAAGCAGATCACGCGTGCCCGAGAAGATCGTCATGGGCGCGAGCGAACGGAACGCACCGTTGAGCGGGCTCACGAAGGGATGGCCAATATCGAGCTCGCCGGCATACAGCCGCCCCGCCTCGACGAGGCCCGGAATGTCCTGGATCGGATCGCGCGCGGCGATCTCGATTTGCTCCGGGCGGCTGACCGACGCATCCGCCACGGGCGAGATCAACATCATGCGGCTCGGCTGCTGATGCCCGCGATCGCGCAGCCATTGACACGCCGCGAGCGCGAGGCCTGCGCCGGCGGAATTGCCGACCACCGTAACCTTTGCGGAACCGGCATCCTCCATCAGCATCCGCAACAGCTCGGCCGTCGCAGGCACGACGTCCCTTGCGGTGGCGCGGGGCGCCAGCGGGTAGATCGGTACGACGCAAACGACACGCGCCTTGCGCGTCATCTGCGCGACGAAGCGCCAATGCGCCGGCACGATCTCGTTGATGTACCCGCCGCCATGCAGGAACATGACGTGATTGCAATTTTCATGGCCCGACGACGGTGCGATGTAATACACCGGCCATCCCCCCATCCTGGTCAGCGTCACCTCGACGTCGCGGCCGAGATCCGGCGGCTCGAACGAGACCGGCTGCAACGCGAGCCTCTGCACATGCGCCCGCACCACCTCGGCCGATGCAAGCTGTCGCTTGGACGGAAGCCGCCCGAGCAGCAGGTTGAAGGCACGACTCTGCAGGCTAGGCGCAGGATCGCGACTCCGCGATGCGCAAAAGTCGGGACAAAACTGTAAGGCCGACACGATCCTCGCGACGCTCATGGGTCGATTCCCCGTCTGGCTCGGCATCCATATGGCGACCAGAAGACTTGCCGAAAGGCCGCCAAACGCGACTATAATGCGAGCATTCGCTCGCTTTTTCCACTCGCATTCGGGATCGCACGGCCATGGCACGCAAGCCGCCGACAAATCCTCGGAAAACCGCCTCACAGGCGCGCTCCCGCGCCACCGTCGATGCGCTGGTCGAGGCAACCGCTCGCATTCTGGTCCGCGAAGGTTTTGAGAAGGCCAGCACCAACCGGATTGCCGAAATCGCCGGCGTCAGCGTCGGCTCGCTCTATCAGTATTTTCCCAGCAAGGAGGCTCTCGTCGCCGCCGTGATCGATCGCCACAATGAGGAGATCATGGGCATCGTCCGCGCCGCGCTCGCGGAAGTCGCCAATCTCCCGATCGAAAAGGCCGTTCGTCGCCTCGTCACCGTCGCGATCGAAGCCCATCGTATCAACCCGAACCTGCATCGTGTGCTCGCCGAGCAGATTCCGCGGACGGGCCAGCTCAAGGACGTCGAGGCCTTCAACCGCGAGGTCCAGACCTCAGTGCGCGCCTATCTCGAAAGCCGCCGCAAGGAGATGCGCAAGGTCGGCCTCGACGTCGCGACCTTCATCTGCGTCAGCGCGATCGAAGCCGTCGCGCACAACACGGTGCTTAACCATGCCGAGATGCTCACGGAGAAGATGGTGCGGACGCTGGTGGACGAGACAACGCGGATGGTGGTGGGGTATTTGAGGTAGGTGCCTTACCGATCACCGAGCTGCACTGATCATGATCGGCACGGCGATCTCGGCCGGACACTGGACATCCCATGTATCGCCTCTTCTACTCGCCCGGTGCCTGCTCGCTCGCTCCTCACATCGTGCTGGAGGAAATAGGCGTGCCTTATGACCTCGATTTGCGATCCACCAGGGGAGCCGCGGGCACGTCAGCACCCGACATCCTGGCATCAATCCAAAGGGCCGCGTGCCGGCCCTGTTCGGCGTACCAGGCCGCTCCGGCGGCGCGAACGGACTCCTGACCGAAGCCTCCGCAATCCTGGTCTATCTGGCACGGGCGCACCCGGACCATGCCGCACTTCTCCCCGGCGGACCGGCAGGAGAGGCACGCTGCATCGAATGGTTGAACTGGCTGTCGGAGTCCGTGCATGGGATGTCCTTCGCGCAGTTGTGGCGGCCGCAGCGCTTCGTGTCGGATCCGGCGCTTTTTCCGGCTGTGGTCGCGAAGGGGCGAGAGAATCTTGGAGAACAATACCGCTACATCGAATCCATTTTGTCCGACGGGCGTGGCTGGGCCATCCCGGACGGATACAGCGTGGCGGATGCCTTTCTCCTGGTCTTCTGGCGATGGGGCGCCCGCGTCGGCTTCGATATGCCGGATCGGTTTCCAGCCTGGACATCGCTTGCGACGCAGACAGTCGCGCGTGCGGCCGTCAGGCGGGCAATTGAACAGGAAGGCTTGCATCTCGAGCCGGAGATCGGCTCGCTGCTGTTCCGGCCGTAGGCCATTCGCTCAATGCCCCGCGCGCCGTTCGGAAAACCTCAATGACGTCAGTCCACGCCTTACTTTGCATGGGGTTGTTTTTGAGGTCCGAGCTGCGCCCAACCCTCCGCCTGCCCGGCGGCTGCGACCAAGGCCCGGCGACATGCGCCCGTAGGGCGGGTCAGACAGCTGATTTGAGGTTGAAAATGGTCGGAGCGAGAGGATTTGAACCTCCGACCCCTAGTCTCCCAGACTAGTGCGCTAACCGGGCTGCGCCACGCTCCGAACGTCGTTCCATTAGCTAGGATCGCTGCTTTGCGCAAGGCGAGGCAGGCAGCATTTTGGTGGGCAGGCCCCTATCCTCACGCCGAGGCCTGGGGAACCGGCCGCACGCCGTCCGGACACGGTCTCAGCCCTCCCTGAGGGCCTCGTCCAGCATCTCGCGGCAGGCGACGAGGTCGGCCAGCGCCCGGCCCAGCCGTTCGCGGTCGAGCGCGCTGGGGCCGGCGGGCGCGGCGCTGCCGCCCTTGCGGAAGGTGGTCAGGATCTCCTCGTCGTCGATCTCGGCGAAGCGGAAATCGATGCCATCCTCTTCCTCGCCCTGGAGATCGTCATCGTCGGAATCGGCAAGACCGCGGATCGGCGCCTCGTCCTCGGGCTCCATCAGGCTCTGGCCGATGGCGTCCTCGATCGCGCCGAAGGAGACCGCGGCGGAACTGTCGGCCAGCCCCTGCACCGACTTGATGCCATGCTCCTTGAGGATGCGCTGCACCCCGCGGATGGTGTAGCCCTCGCCGTACAGCAGGCGGCGGATGCCCTTGAGCAGGTCGACGTCGTCAGGACGGTAGTAGCGGCGGCCGCCACTCCGCTTCATCGGCTTGATCTGCGAGAACCGCGTCTCCCAGAACCTCAGCACGTGCTGCGGGATGTCGAGTTCCTGCGCGACTTCGCTGATGGTTCGGAACGCATCCGGCGCCTTGTCCAAAGGCCAAATCCTTTCCGAGCGGCGTTACGCCTCGGGTTGCGCCTTGCTGGCGTCGCCGTTGCTGCGGTGCTGGGCGTTGATGCGCTGCTTCAGGATCGCCGACGGCTTGAACACCATGACGCGGCGCGGCGAAATCGGCACCTCGGTGCCGGTCTTCGGGTTGCGTCCGATTCGCTGACCCTTCTTGCGCACCATGAAGGAGCCGAACGAGGACAGTTTCACCGTCTCGCCCCGCTCGAGGCAGTCGGTGATCTCCTTCAGCACGAGTTCCACGAAGGCAGACGATTCCGTGCGCGACAGGCCCACCTTCTGGTAGACGGCCTCGCAGAGATCAACACGCGTTACGGTTTTACTTTGATCGCTCATCGCCCTGCCCCACATCACGGCGAACAATTGTTGTCTGAAATTAGGAGGTTACGCCACGGCGGTCAACACCGCTCATCCATGCAGACGCATCGATCATGCGATCGGATTTCGGCAAAATTGTAATCGTCCGAAGTTTTGCTACCAGCGCACCAGCGCGGAGCCCCAGGTGAAGCCGCCGCCCATGGCTTCCAGCAGCACCATGTCGCCGCGCTTGATGCGGCCATCCTTGCGTGCCACCGACAAGGCCAGCGGGATCGACGCGGCCGAGGTGTTGCCGTGACGGTCGACCGTCAGCACCACCTTTTCCGGCGCGATGTGCAGCTTGTGCGCGGAGGCGTCGATGATGCGCCTGTTGGCCTGGTGCGGCACGAACCAGTCGATGCTGTCGGCATTGAGCCCGGTCGCCTCGAAGGCGTCGACGATCACGTCGGTGATCATGCCGACCGCATGCTTGAAGACCTCGCGGCCTTCCATGCGCAGATGCCCGACGGTCTGGGTCGAGGACGGTCCGCCGTCGACGAACAGTTTTGCCTTGTGGCGGCCGTCCGAGCGCAGATGGGTGGTGACGATCCCGCGGTCGGTCGCGGCAACGCCCGGCTGCTCCTGCGCCTCCAGCACCACCGCGCCGGCGCCGTCGCCGAACAGCACGCAGGTGCCGCGATCGGTCCAGTCGAGGATGCGCGAGAAGGTCTCCGCGCCGATCACCAGCGCGCGCTTGAAGGCGCCGGTGCGCAGGAAATTGTCGGCGGTCGCCAGCGCGAACACGAAGCCCGAGCACACCGCCTGCAGGTCGAAGGCGGCGCCATGGTTGATGCCGAGGCCGTGCTGCACGGCGACGGCGGTCGCGGGAAAGGTGTTGTCGGGCGTCGAGGTCGCCAGCACGATCAGGTCGATCGCCTGCGCGTCCAGCCCGGCATCGGCGAGCGCGGCCTGCGCCGCCCGGATGGCGAGGTGCGAGGTGAACTCGCCCTCGGCCGCGATGTGCCGCTCGCGAATCCCGGTTCGCTGCACGATCCATTCGTCCGAGGTGTCGATGCGCGCCGCCAGCTGGGCGTTGGTCACCACCTGCTCCGGCAGATACGAGCCGCAGCCAAGCACGACCGAACGAATTTGAGTCACGAAACCGCCTCCTGCGGGGTCTGCACGGAACTGAGTGCACCACCCTCGCGGTTGAGCATCTGATTGATCTTGTTCAGGAGATCGTATTGCGCCATCTCATAGCCAACATCGATCGCATAGGCAAAGCCTTCGGCATTGGTTCCGCCATGGCTCTTGACCACGATCCCCTTCAGCCCCAGCAGCACGCCGCCATTGGACTTGTTGGGGTCCATCTTGTCGCGCAGGGCCTGGAAGGCGCCGCGGGCGAACAGATAGCCCAGCTTGGTCAGCCAACTGCGTTTCATCTCGGTCCGGAGCAATTCCGCCATCTGCCGCGCGGTCCCTTCGGCGGCCTTCAGGGCGATATTGCCACTAAATCCCTCCGTCACGATGACATCGGCCAGCCCCTTGCCGATCCCGTCGCCCTCGACGAAACCGATATAGTCGAGCTCCGGCAGGTTTCGGGACCGCAGGATCTCGCTGGCCTCGCGGATCTCCTCATGGCCCTTGATCTCCTCGGCCCCGATGTTGAGCAATCCGACCGTCGGCCGCGTCTTGTTGAACAGCACGCTCGCCTTGGCCGCCCCCATCACCGCCAGCGACACCAGATGATGCGCATCGCCTCCGAGCGTGGCGCCGAGGTCGAGGACGACGGATTTGCCGCGCCGGGTCGGCCAGATCGCCGAGATTGCCGGGCGGTCGATGCCCGGCAGCGTGCGCAGGTGGAAACGGGCCATCGCCATCAGGGCGCCGGTGTTGCCGGCGGAAATCGCCACGTCCGCCTCGCCCCGCTTCACGGCGTCGATGGCGAGCCACATCGAGGAGGTCTTGCGGCCGCGCCGCAGCGCCTGGCTCGGCTTCTCCTGCATGCTGACCGCCACATCGGTATGGACGATCCGCGAGGCGGCCTTGAGCGCGGGATGCCGAGCGAGTTCGGGCTCGATTCGGGCCCTGTCCCCGAACAGCAGGAACTCGGCGTCGCGATGCCTTTGCAGCGCAATGGCCGCGCCGGGAATCACCACGGCGGCGCCGTCGTCGCCCCCCATGGCGTCAAGCGCGATGCGAACCTTGCTTGGCATGAAAGTCCTGGAAACCTGGGTCTGTTGCGGTCTTGAGCGAGCGGGGCCGCAAAATGCATTCGCCATGGACATGGCGAGTGGCCGGGCGCCACGCCGCACCCGGGCCGGGGCGCGACAATAGCGTTTTGTTATCCCGAAACAACCTCTTGCCCCCAGCCTTTTGCATTCGAAGCGACTTCGCCGGGGACGACGGAATCAACAGGAAATTTATTGAAATCAACGGGATGGAGCCAGCTCTCGAACCACTGCCGCAGTCGTCTCGCATCCTGCGCGAGCCATCCCCGCCCGGACGGCCCGGTCATTTGCCCTTTTTCTGGTCCTGGAGAGCCTTCAGCGCCGCGAACGGATGGTCCTCCGGATCGGGCGCGGCGACCTCCGTTTCGAACACCGCGCCGGGTTTGCGCGGATAGGGATCGATTGCGAGGAACAGCGCATCGGTGGCGATCCGGCCGAGGTCGATGATGCCGCCCACGATGGCCTCGGGCGGATCGGTCAACTCCGCTGGCTCCGCGTCGTCCTGCCCCTCCTCGATCAGATCGGCGAGGCGCCGGGCCTCGGCCTCCGGCGCGAAGGTCAGGTCCACCTCCTCGTCGATCTCGCTCTCGATCGGGTCGAGGGTCACGACGCAGGTCTGGCCCACCCGGGCGCGGACATGGCCCGTGACGTGGACGCGGCCGCCGCTCTTCGGGACGACGTCGAGGCTGGCCTCGGCGGCTGGAATCTCGCGCACACCCGCGAGTTCCGCCATCGCCTGCCGCTCGGCGGGCGACGCCGTGAGGTTGCGGTGCAGCCCAGTCTCGGGCAGCTGCGCCAGGATGACGGGAGAACGCCAGGGATCGGGTCCCGGATTTTGCCGGCTCATGATGTGATGTCCTCCCGGATGGCTTGGGGAAACGCGAAGGCCCCGCGCAGCAGCTCGGGCTCGGCTGCCGCGGCGAGAGCGGCCTCGGTGGCCCGCGCATAGGCCGCGAGCTTGTGGGCCTGGTCCATGCCGGTCCCATTCAGGACGTTCTTGCAGATCGCCCCGGCCAGCGCCTCCCCGCCGCTGTCGACGGCCTGGTCGTAGGCCTGAACCCGGCCGTAAAACGCCTCGCCGAATTCCCGCATCCGCTTCGGCACGGTCTGGTCGCCGACGCCCATCTCGCGCAGATTGTCGTCCATGTCCTCGCAGAAGCGGTCGAACAGCGCCTGCGCCCGTTCGGTGCCGCCCTGGACCGTGCGCAACCGGCGCAGCAGCAGCCAGAGATGCAGCAGCAACAGATCGAAACGGCCGTTAACCGTATCCGGCACGCCCAAGTCGCGGTAAAATATGGGTTCTCGCGCCTGCGTCACGATCATGCCATAGATGGCTTCAATGGTGCCGGACGGGGCTTGCCGGGGTTTCCTGAAGTGATTGAACGGCCAAACCATTGTGGGTTCCGCAAGCGGGCGTGCGCGTGTTGCAATTGCAGCCTCCGCCCGGTACTTCAGCGCCTCGCGCGACGCAAGGGGACGGAATCAGTTCCGCTATGACGATAACGAACCAGACCGGCCTCTGCGCAGCGACGCGGCGCAGCTTTCAAGCACGCTGGCGCTCCTTGCGCCTGCTGGCGACCGTGGCCGTGATCGGCGCGGCGCTCGCGGGGTGCACCGGCGAGCAATTCCAGAAGGGCTATATCCTGCCGCCCGGCGCGCTCGAGCAGATTCCGATCGGCGCGAGCCAGGACCAGGTGCTGATCGTGATGGGCACGCCCTCCACGGTTGCGACGCTCGATGGCGAAGTCTTCTATTATATCTCCCAGCGCTCCGAGCGCCCCGTCGCCTTCATGAACCAGAAGGTGGTCGATCAGCGCGTGATCGCGGTCTATTTCGACAAGAGCCGCCGCGTCCGCCGACTGGCCAATTACGGCCTCCAGGACGGCAAGATCTTCGATTTCATCAGCCGGACCACGCCCACCTCGGGCCAGGAGATGAGCTACCTCACGCCGCTGTTCAAGCTGCTCAGCTTCAACTGAGCAGGCCACCTGCGTCGTCCTGCCGCCCTTCGGGCGGCCCGCCTGCAACGGTATGACTTGCCGATCCGCTGCGGTTTTCCTACGCTGCCTGCAAAAGAAGGCGCAGGGAGTGGATTCGTGCCCAAAACATTGTTGTCTCGTCGTCGTGTGCTCACCGGGGCTGCCGGCATCTCGGCCGCAGCCATCCTGCCGCGGAGCAGCCTCGCCGACTGGAAGCCGACCGAAAACGTCCGGCTCATCGTGCCGGCCGCGGCGGGCGGTTCGACCGACGTCATGGGCCGCCTGCTCGCTGCACATCTGCAGACCGCCTGGGGTCAGTCCGCGGTCGTCGAGAACCGTTCCGGCGGCGGCGGCACGATCGGCACCGCCGAAGCGGTTCGCGCCAAGCCGGACGGGCACACCATCCTGATCGGCAATCCCGGCCCGAACGCGATCGCCTACAGCATTTTCAAGAACCTCAGCTACAAGCAGGACCAGCTTCAGCCGGTCTCCAACATGATCCGGATCCCGAACATCGTCTCGGCGCATCCCAAGACCGGGATCAAGTCGGTCTCCGAACTGATCGCGTATCTGAAGGCCAATCCGGACAAGCTGAGCTACGCCTCGTCGGGCGTCGGCCAGAGCCCTCACCTCACGGGCGCCTGGTTCCTCCAGCTCACCGGCCTCAAGATGACGCATATCCCGTTCCGCGGCGCAGGTCCCGCCCTGCAAGCCGCGCTCGCCGGGGACATCCAGATCCTGTTCGACAATCTCTATCCGAGCCTGCCGCAGGTCCAGAACGGCACCCTCACCGGCCTTTGCGTGACGACGCCGGAGCGCAGCGATCTCGCAAAGGATCTGCCGACCATGCGCGAGAGCGCGCCGGAGCTGGCCAATTTCGACGTGTCGTCCTGGTTCTCGGTGTTCCTCCCCAAGGGCGTCTCGCCCGAGGTGCTCAACGCGCTCAATCTTCAGGTCAAGGCCATGCTCGAGCGCGACGACATCAAGAAGAATATCGCCGCGATGGGCGCCCGCGCCGACTACGGCACCCCCGACCAGTTTGCCGCCTTCGTGGACGCCGAGACGAAGAAATTCGCAGGCATCATCCAGAAGGAAGGCCTGCAGATGGACGTGCAGTAGCGCGAACGTGCGCCGCTTCTGCCGTCATTGCGAGCGAAGCGCAGCAATCCAGAATTCCTCCCGGGAAAGATGCTGGATTGCTTCATCGCAAGAGCGCCTCGCAATGACGCGGTGAGAGCCATCCACACCACCAAACAAAAGCCCCGCGGCTCGCGCCGCGGGGCTTTGCAGTTCACGCCATCGTCGCTCAGTGCGCCAGGATCGCCAGCAGCAGCAGTGCCACGATGTTGGTGATCTTGATCATCGGGTTCACCGCGGGGCCGGCCGTGTCCTTGTAGGGATCGCCGACGGTGTCACCGGTCACGGCGGATTTGTGGGCATCACTGCCCTTGCCGCCATAGTGGCCGTCCTCGATGTACTTCTTGGCGTTGTCCCAGGCGCCGCCGCCCGAGGTCATCGAGATCGCGACGAACAGGCCGGTCACGATCACGCCGAGCAGCATGGCACCGACCGCCGAGAAGGCCGCCGACTTGCCGGCCACGCCGCCGCCCGCAATGAAGTAGATCACGAAATAGACGACGATGGGCGACAGCACCGGCAGCAGCGAGGGGATGATCATCTCCTTGATCGCCGCCTTGGTGAGCAGGTCGACCGCCTTGCCGTAATCCGGCTTGTCGGTGCCCTGCATGATGCCCGGCTTCTCGCGGAACTGGCGCCGAACCTCCTCGACGATCGCGGCGGCTGCACGACCCACGGCGGTCATGCCCATCGCGCCGAACAGATAGGGCAGCAGACCGCCGAACAACAGACCCACCACGACGTAAGGGTTGTTGAGCGAGAAGTCCGGATTGACGCCCTTGAAGTAGACGTGGTTGGCGGAGTCCGCGATGAAGAACTTGAGATCCTGGTTGTAGGCCGCGAACAGCACCAGGGCGCCGAGACCGGCCGAACCGATCGCGTAACCCTTGGTCACCGCCTTGGTGGTGTTGCCGACCGCATCGAGCGCGTCGGTCGACTTGCGCACCTCCTTCGGCAGGCCCGCCATCTCGGCAATGCCGCCGGCGTTGTCGGTGACGGGACCGAACGCGTCGAGCGCCACGATCATGCCGGCCAGCGCCAGCATGGTGGCGGTCGCGATCGCGATGCCGAACAGGCCGGCGAGGCTGTAGGTGACGAGGATGCCCGCGATGATGACGATCGCCGGCAGCGCGGTGGCCTCCATCGAGATCGCCAGACCCTGGATCACGTTGGTGCCATGACCGGTCACGGACGCCGCAGCGATCGACTTCACCGGACGATAGTCCGTGCCGGTGTAGTACTCGGTGATCCAGATGATCAGCGCGGTGACGACCAGACCGACCACTCCGCATTCGAACAGCGCCATGCCGGTGTAGTCGACGCCCTCCAGCTTGCCGAAGCCGATCAGCGCGTAGATCACGCCGGCAATGCCGACCAGCGACAGGATGCCGGTTGCAATCAGGCCCTTGTAGAGCGCGCCCATGATGGACTGGCTCGGCCCCAGCTTGACGAAGAAGGTGCCGATGATCGAGGTGATGATGCAGATGCCGCCGATCGCGAGCGGCAGCGTCATCATGTTGGAGAGGATCGCCGTCTTGGCGAAGAAGATCGCCGCGAGCACCATGGTGGCGACCGCGGTCACCGCGTAGGTCTCGAACAGGTCGGCGGCCATGCCGGCGCAGTCGCCGACATTGTCGCCGACATTGTCGGCGATCGTGGCCGGATTGCGCGGATCGTCCTCGGGAATGCCGGCCTCGACCTTGCCGACGAGGTCGCCGCCGACGTCCGCACCCTTGGTGAAGATGCCGCCGCCGAGACGGGCGAAGATCGAGATCAGCGAGGCCCCGAAACCGAGCGCGACCAGGGCGTCGACGACGACGCGGCTATCCGGAGCAAGCTTCAGCGAATGCACAAGGAAGCCGAAATAGAGGGTGACGCCGAGCAGAGCGAGGCCCGCCACCAGAAGCCCGGTGATGGCACCGGCCTTGAAGGCGAGTTCGAGGCCACCGGCCAGCGAGGTCGTCGCGGCCTGCGCGGTGCGCACGTTGGCGCGGACCGAGACGTTCATGCCGATGAAGCCGGCTGCCCCCGACAGCACCGCACCGATCGCAAAACCGATCGCGACATAGAGCCCGAGGAAATAGGCAAGCAGAACGAAGATGACGATACCGACGAGACCGATCGTGATGTACTGACGCCGCAGATACGCCTGTGCGCCTTCCCGCACGGCCGCTGCGATCTCCTGCATGCGCGGCGTCCCCGCATCCGCGCTCAACACCGAAGACGTCGCCCAAATCGCGTAGACGACGGAAAGCACTCCGCAGAGCACAATCAACAATAATGCTGTCATGTGATTTTTCGCCTCAGATCCTTGTGTACCCCCGGCGCCTTTTATTGTGTGGTGCGGTGCGGCGCCTTGATTTTGAACAAGGCCGCACGGAGGCGGCCTTAGTCGGTGGCAACCTTGCCAAAATCAAATTGAGGGTGCAACGCCGGATGACGCCGAAAAAGCCGATCTCGGCAAGTATTTAGACGTAGTCGCCGACATCGTCCGCGATTGGAAATACCGGCAAGGCGCCCCTGCCTAGGCCGCCGACCTCACGGGATGACGGGAGGTCGATGCGACCTCGATGGTCTGGCCATCCGGCATGGTGCGCACCGTCGAGACCTTGATCTCGTAGACGGCGCCGTTCGGGCCCGGCTCCTGGCGGACGCTGATGGTCTGTTCCGGCGTCACCGGCCCGAGCGCGACATCCTGATCGGGCAGGATGAGGGTCGCGTTGTCGTTGACGAAGACCACGACATAGATGCCCTTCTGCATGTTCTGCTTCGACCACTGCTTGAGATGGCCGTGATAGGGCTGACGACTCCATGCCGACGGCAGGCCCGGATCGACCTGCACCTGGATATTGCGCGTGAGAGGATGGATGGTCGCAACCATCTTGGCCTGGTCCGGCTTCCACTGGGCCGGCATCGCGGGGTCGAGCCGCCACAGGCACTCGAAGTCGGCACACTGGCGCGGACGCTCTGCGTGGATCTTGCAACCGCGACCCGGTTTGCAGTGTCCGCACCACCGCCCCGCAGCCTTCTCGATCTCGACGATGTTGTAGACCTTGCAGCACAGAGAACAGCTGCCGCATTCCCGGCCGGGGACCGGCTGCAACTCGACCCCTGCTGCCTCTGCAACCGTCATCCGAATCGATCCGCTTGTTGCGATTGCCGATATTACCCGCTTCTCGTCAAAAATGGAAAAGCCACACGCCGGCGCAGGCTCGGCGATGGCCGGGTGCCGCGTCTCAGGCAGCGGGCCGCATGGCATGACGCGACGTCGAGGCAGGCTCCAGGACTGGTCCGTCGGCCGTCATGCGGCGGTTGAAAATCCTGACCTCGTAGGCGCGACCGTGGGGACCGGTGTCCTGCGTCACCGACACGACCTGCTCCCGCGAGAGGAGGCCGAGTTGCACATCCTGGTCGGGCAGAACGAGCGTCGCCAGCTCGTTGACGAACACGACGACGAGGCGCCCTTCCCGCATGTTGCTCTTGGCCAGAAGGCGCAGCTGCCCGTGATAGGGCTGCCGCATCCAGGCCGAGGGCTGTCCGGGATCGACCACGACCTGGATATTGTTGGTCTCCGGATGCAGCGTGAGCACCATCTTGGCCTGGTCGGGCTTCCACAGCATCGAAATCGCCGCCTCGGTTTTCCAGAGGCAGTTGAACGCGGCGCACTCCGCGGGAAGGCTGTCGTGGATCGTGCAGCCCCGGCCGGGCCTGCAATGCGAACACCATTTGCCGGCGGCCTTGCCGAGTTCGACCACGTTATAGACCTTGCAACAGAGCGTGCAGCTGCCGCATTCCCGGCCGGGAACGCTCCGCATCTCGCTCGCATTCGAAACGGCCGCCGTCATCCGAATGGCACCCATGGCTCATTGCGTATCAATTCATGCCGATACCCCCGCAGGCTGGTGCGGGGGTTGCGCGCGCGAAGCAAACTCTAGAAATGGCTGTAGGACAGTCGCTTCAGGACCAGTGCGCGGCCCTGCGCGTCGAGGAATTGCACGCGACCATCGCCCGCGACGATGGACCCGATCGCCGTGACGGCTACGCCGGCCGCCCGGCCCGCCGCGATCAGCGCCTCGGTGCTCGCGGGCGGCACGGTGCAGAGCACCTCGTAGTCGTCGCCCCCCGCGAGGAGCGCCTCAATGCCGACCACGTTGCGCGCGAGGAGCCCTGCCGCCTCAGCGGAGAGCGGAACCTTGGCGACGTCGACGGAAGCCGACACGCCCGAGGCCGCACAGAGCTTCGACAGGTCTCCGGCGAGCCCGTCGGAGACATCCATCGCCGCCGTCGCAAGTTCGCGCAACGCGAGCGCCAGCGCATTGCGCGGCTGCGGAACGCGATAGCGCGCCGCCAGCGCCTGTTTTGCCGCGGGATCGGAGACGAGCGCGGCCGCCGCTGCGCCGTCCTGCAGCAAATCGAGGCCGAGCGCGGCATCGCCGATCGTCCCCGTCACCATCACCACGTCACCCGGCTTCGCGCCGGTGCGGCCGACCATGCGCCCGCGCGCCACGCGCCCGAAGGCGGTGATCGAGATCATCTGCGGCCCCGGCGTCGACACGGTATCGCCGCCGAGCAGCGGACACGCGAAGGCGCGGGCATCCTCACCCAGCGCATCCGCGAACGGCCTGAGCCAGGCGTCCGCCTTGCTGCGGAGCGCCAGCGTCAGCACGAAGCCGGCGGGAGTTGCGCCCTTGGCGGCGAGATCGGACAGGTTCACCCGCAGCGCCTTGCGCGCGATGGTGTCGGGCGGATCGCCCGCGAGATAATGCACGCCTTCGACGATGGCGTCGGTGGTGACGACGATGTCGTCACCGGTGCCGGACAGGATCGCGGCGTCATCGACCAGCCCGAGCGCACCGGGATCGGTCGCCAGCGGCTTGAAATAGCGGGTGATGAGGTCGTCTTCGCCGGAGGGGTTTTGCGGAGTGGTCATCGGCTCGCCCCCACGGATCGCGCCGTCATTGCGAGGAGCGCAGCGACGAAGCAATCCAGACTGTTTCTGGAGAGGCAGTCTGGATTGCTTCGCTTCGCTCGCAATGACGACCCCACCTACCCCCGGCCAAACTCGTCACCGCGGAACTGCCGTCCGATCTGGTCCAGCACGGCGTTGACCATGCCGGTCTCCTCGCGGTCGACGAAGGCATTGGCGACGTCGACATATTCGGAGACGACGACACGGCCCGGCACGTCCTTGCGGTGCTGGAGCTCGTAGGCCCCGGCCCTCAGGACCGCGCGCAGGATCGCCTCGATCCGCTTCAGAGGCCAGCCCTTCGACAGCGCCTCGTCGATGAGGGGATCCAGCTTCTTCTGGTCGCGCACGACGCCGGAGACGACGTCGCGGAAGAAGGCGGCTTCGGCCGGCAGGTAAGTATCGCCCTCGACCTCGTTGCCGAGCCAATGGCTCTCGAACTCGGCGAAAATGTCATTGATGCCGGCGCCGGCGATGTCCATCTGGTAGAGCGCCTGCACGGCAGCGAGCCGCGCCGCACCGCGCCGGTTCGCCTTCTTCTCCGCTGGGCCGCCTGCCGGCTTCTTGGTGTTGTCGGCCATGATCAGGCCCGCGCCAGACGGCGCTTGATGCGCAGCATCGCAATCGCCGCGCGCGCGGCATCGCCGCCCTTGTTGAGCTCACTGGCGCGTGCCCGCGCCCAGGCCTGCGCCTCGGTGTTGACGGTGAGGATGCCGTTGCCGAGCGGCAGCTTGCGCGCCACCGCGAGGTCCATCAGCGCGCGCGAGGATTCCTGGGAGACGATCTCGAAATGGATGGTGTCGCCGCGGATGACGCAGCCGAGCGCGATCACCGCATCATAGGGCTTGCCGCCGGCCGCCGCCGCATCGACCGCGATCGCCACCGCCGCCGGTATTTCCAGCGCGCCGGGGACCGTGATCACGTCGTGGGTCAGGCCGGCCGCCTTCAGTTCGGTGACGGCGCCGTCCAGCAGCGCGTCCTGGAGGTCGTCATAGAAGCGTGCCTCGACGATCAGCGCGCGTGCGCCGGAAATGTCGGTCTGGTCCTTCAGGGGTGCGCGCCGCGCGTCTGCCATGGTCAACCTATTCTGTCATTGCCGGGCCTGACCCGGCAATCCATCGGGCTAGCCCTCATAAGAGGATGGATGCGCGGGTCAAGCCCGCGCATGACGAAGTTTTGGCCGTCACGTCATTTCCGTCAGCCGCGCCGCATAGCGGGCCATCAGATCGACCTCGATATTGACCTCGGAGCCGGCCTTCCAGCCACCGATCGTGGTGACCGTCAGCGTGTGCGGGATGATCAGCACCGAGAAGGACACGTCCTTCACCGTGTTGATCGTCAGCGAAACGCCATCGAGGGTGATCGAGCCCTTGGTGGCAATGAACCGCGCCAGCTCCCGCGTGGTCGAGAGCTCGAACCGCGCCATGTCGGGAAGGTCCTCCCGGCTGACGATGGTTGCGATGCCGTCGGCATGGCCGGCGACGATGTGGCCGCCGAGTTCATCGCCGATCTTGAGCGCGCGCTCGAGATTGAGCCGCGTGCCCAGCTTCCAGTGCTTCGCCGTCGTCAGCGCCAGCGTTTCGGCCGCGGCGTCCACCTCGAACCAGGTCTTTTGAGAGGACTCTTTGCCGCCGGCGACGCCGGAGGCCACCACTGTCAGGCAGACGCCGTTGCAGGCGATCGAGGCGCCGTCGGCGATCGTCGTCTGGTCGTAATTGCAGGCGATGCGAAGCCGGTGCAGCTGACCCTGCGCGGTCGGCGTGAGGCTGACGATCTCGCCGAGATCGGTGACAATACCGGTGAACATCAGGCGCGCCCGTAGATGGTGAGAGTATCCTTGCCGCAGGCCTCGCTAGCACGAACCTTGTAGGCCTGCGACTGCGTGATTTGCGACAGCGGCAATGCGGCGAGCGCATCGACGCCGTCCTCCCCGACCGTTTCCGCTCCGCGGAACAGCCAGATCTCGTCGACGAGGTCGGCCGACACGAAGGAGGCGGCCACCCGGCTGCCGCCCTCGACCATCAGCCGTGTGATGCCCTTGTCGGCCAGCGCATGAAGCACCGCCGGAAGGTCGAGCGTCGGTCCCCCGCCCGGCGGCAGGCGGATGACCTGCGCACCGGCGGCGCCGAGACGCGTGGCGGTGGCGGGCTCCGCGAGTTCGGAACAGACCAGCCAGAGCGGCGTCTCGCGGGCGGAGTGAACCAGACGGCTTGCCGGCGGGATGCGCAGGCTCTGGTCGAGCACCACGCGCACCGGCGAGCGGCCCGCCATGCCGGGCAGCCGGCAATCCAGCTGCGGATCGTCCGCCAGAACCGTACCGATGCCGACCAGGATGGCATCGCTCCGCGCGCGAAGCATGTGAACGCGATGGCGCGCCTCCTCGCCCGTGATCGCGACCGGCTTGCCGCCGGCCGCACCGATCTTGCCGTCGGGCGACACCGCGAGCTTGAGTATCACATGCGGACGCTGGTCGCGGATGCGGCGGAAATGGCCGGCATGATCGAAGGCGGCATCCGCCGCGCACAGGCCGACATCGACCGTGATCCCGGCCGCGCGCAGCCGCGCATGCCCCTGCCCGGCGACCTCCGGATTGGGATCCTCGATCGCCGACACCACGCGCGTGATGCCGGCCGCGATCACAGCATCGGCGCAAGGCGGCGACTTGCCGAAATGCGAGCATGGCTCCAGCGTGACGTAGAGCGTGGCGCCACGCGCCGCCGCGCCCGCCCGCCGCAATGCCTCCGGTTCGCCATGCGGCCGCCCGCCGGGTTGTGTCCAGCCGCGGCCGAGGATGATGCCGTCCTTGACGATGACGGCTCCGACGGCCGGATTGGGCCAGGTGCGACCCTGCCCGCGCCGGCCCAGTGCCAGCGCCAGCTCCATGTAGCGGCGATCGGCGTCCTTGGCCTCGCGGATCTTCTGGGCGAACTGATCCTCCAGGATGCGGAAGATCATTTGCGGACCGCGGCGAGCCGCGCTTCCTCCTCACCGGAGAGTTCGCCGAGCACGTCGGCGAAATCCTTGGCCTCGCGGAAATTCCGGTAGACCGAGGCGAAGCGCACATAGGCGACGTCGTCCAGCGTGCGCAGATGCTCCATCACGGTCTCGCCGATCACCTCGGAGGAAATCTCGGCCTCGCCGCCGGTCTCGAGTTCGCGCACGATGGTGGAGACCATCTTCTCCACCCTTTCCGGCTCGACCTGCCGCTTGCGCAAGCTGATCGACACCGAGCGCATCAGCTTGTCGCGGTCGAACGGCACCCGGCGGCCGTTGCGCTTGATCACCGTGAGCTCGCGCAGCTGCACGCGCTCGAAGGTGGTGAAGCGGAAATTGCAGGCGACGCACACGCGCCGCCTGCGGATCACGGAAGAGTCCTCGGTCGGACGCGAGTCCTTCACCTGCGTATCGAGACTGTTGCAGTTCGGGCAGCGCATCCGCGGACCTTGACCGGTTGACCTTACTGATAGATCGGGAAGCGGTCGGTGAGCGCCTTGACCCGTTCCTTGATCGCGGCCTCGACCAGCGGCGCCTTGCCCTCGTCGGATTGTGCGATCGCGTTCAGCACCTCGGCGATCATGCCGCCGACCTGCTGGAATTCCGCGACACCGAAGCCGCGCGTCGTCGCGGCCGGGGTGCCGAGCCGAATACCGGACGTCACGAACGGCGACTGGGGATCGAAGGGAATGCCGTTCTTGTTGCAGGTGATGGCAGCACGAACGAGCGCCTTCTCCGAGACATTGCCCTTCAGCGCCTTCGGCCTGAGATCGACCAGCATCAGATGGTTGTCGGTGCCGCCCGATACGATATCGAAACCGTGGCTCTTCAGCGTCTCGGCGAGCGCCTTGGCGTTCTCGACGACGTTCTTGGCGTAGATCTTGAAGTCCGGACGCAGCGCCTCTGCGAAAGCGACCGCCTTCGCCGCGATCACGTGCATCAGGGGGCCACCCTGCAGGCCGGGGAAGATCGCCGAGTTGAACTTCTTGGTCAGCGCCTCGTCGTTCCAGAGCATCAGGCCGCCGCGCGGACCGCGCAGCGATTTGTGCGTGGTGGTGGTGGTGACGTGCGCATAGGGCACCGGCGAGGCATGGACGCCACCGGCGACGAGGCCGGCGAAATGCGCCATGTCGACCAGGAGATACGCACCGACCGAATCCGCAATTTCGCGGAAGCGCTTGAAATCCCACGGGCGCGAATAGGCCGAGCCGCCGGCGACGATCAGCTTCGGCTTGACCTCCTCGGCCTGCTTCTGGACCGCGTCCATGTCGATGAGGTGGTCGTCGCGGCGCACGGTGTAATGCGCGGCCTTGAACCACTTGCCGCTCATGTTCACGGGCGAGCCGTGGGTGAGATGGCCGCCGGCCGCGAGGTCGAGGCCCATGAAGGTGTCGCCGGGCTGGAGCAGCGCCAGGAACACGGCCTGGTTCATCTGGCTGCCGGAATTCGGCTGCACATTGGCGAAATTGGCCCCGAACAGCTTCTTGGCGCGGTCGATGGCGAGGTTCTCGGCGACGTCGACCCACTCGCAACCGCCGTAGTAGCGCGCGCCCGGATAGCCTTCCGCATATTTGTTGGTCATCACCGAACCCTGCGCTTCCAGCACGGCCCGGCTGACGATGTTCTCGGAGGCGATCAGTTCGACCTCATGGCGCTGACGGCCCAGTTCGCCCCGGATGGCGGCGGCGATTTCCGGGTCGGCCTGCTCGAGCGAGGCGGAAAAAAACGAATCGGGCGCTGAGGCGGTTTTTGCGAGGGTCATCTTGCGAATATCTCCACCGCCGCAGCCTTTTGGCGGGCTACGGGCGGGTCTGGTGTGACGATCGGAAGCGGCGTGCGCGATCTACCACATCGCCCGCAACAGGCCAAGCTTTTGCGGGTGGGGCCTGAGATTTGTGCAAGATATGGTGGAGATAGACGAATTGGGGATCGGCGGGCGGCCCGGCCGGGAGCTCAGGCAGCGCGGCCCAAAAGGTCCGTTTTGGTCCTAAATGGGCCCCTAGCTTGGCGGCCGGTCACAACCCCGTATACCCCGCCTTGACCGGGTCAACGCTGCCGTCGAGCTGGCGCAGATAGGTCAGGCCGCAGACCGTCAGGCGATGGGTGTCGCGCTCGCCGGCTTCCATCAGCGTGTTGAGATAGGCGGTCACCTTGGCCCGCGCCTCCTCGCTGGCCGCGGCGGTCCGGTTGGCGAGCAGGTCATAGGTCTTCATGATGCGGTCGATGGCGGCTTCCATGGCATCCTCTGGCTGGCGATGTCGGGAGAGCGGATCAGACAAGCGTGCGCGCCTCGAACCGGCTGATGGCCCGGTTGGCGAGCCTGATCTTGTTGAACTCGCCGTGCTGGATCAGCTTGACGATGATCTCGAGCAGGCGCTCGTTGGTGACGAGCGTGTCGGGGATGACGCCGGAGCGCCGCAGATAGTTCGCGGCGATCCCGTAGGCCTCGCTCACGAGTTCGACGTTCATTGCCTGCAGCCCGCGCTCGACCAGCATCGCATCCCTCCGCTTGGCGGGAACAACGGCAAGCGGCGGAACTGGTTCCGCAACGGATCGACTTTTTCGACGATGAGAAAGCCGGCGGCCGCCAGAGCGCTACCAGCTGACGCGAGCGCCGCCTTTTCCGGCATAGGTGCGCGACACGTCGTTGGTGTAGGTCGCCTCGCCCTGCGCGAACAGCGTGACATGGCCCATCTGCCAGTCGAGGCCCGCGCTGCTGTAGGCGCCGGCGACACTGCCGCGCTCGGGCGTTGCTGCCACGAAGGTCTGCCCCAGCAGCACGACATTCGCCAGACCGCCTGCGCTGCGCTGCTGCGCCAGCGCCCCCACGGAGACGCGCGCGGTGACGCGATGTCCGCCGGCGAGCCTTGCGGTGTTGGCGAGTGTCAGTTCGGCCCGCTCCTCCCAGGCCTGGAAGTCGCGGCCGGCGACGCTCACATTGGCGGCACCGGCGCCGGTCTCCGTGTAGCCGCCGAAATGCGCGGCGACATAGCGGACTTTCACCGCCGGCGTGATGGTGAGGCCGCGCCCGTCGACGTCGAACCGGCGCCCGAACATCAGCGCGGGATTGACGAACCAGCCGCCATAGGAGGCCGTGGCGGTCGCAAAGGCGAGACCGCCTCCGATATTGCGCATGCTGGAATTGTCGAGATTGCCGCCGATCACCGAGAGATCGAGGAACGTGCCGCCCCACATCTTGCGGCCATAGGCGCCGCCGAACACGGTGTCGGTGCCGGTGGAGCCGGCGTTGAAATGAAGATTGGTCTTGTTGGTGCTGCCGCCCGCCAGCACGCCGAGCCTGAGATCGGGACCGACCAGCCGCTCATAGCCGACCGCACCGCCATAGCCGGTCGTGATGCCGCCGATCTGAGCCCCGCTATTGTCCTGCTGGCGCTGGCCGCCGAAGGCCTTGGCCCAGACCGCGTTGCCGTCGCCGTAACTCGTGCTCGCGGCCTTGAAGGCCGGCGCCGGAGCATAGCCGAGGGCGCTGGCGGGAAAGCTGGCGAAGGCATCGAACGGAGACGAGGCCGCGTCGGCCGCGGCAAACGCATTGGCCGCACCAGCGCCACCGCCGGGCGCAAACACCGGCGCATCGGGCAGGACCGAGCCGATCCATCCGGTGATGTCCATGATGGCGCGGTTCTGGGCGCCGAAGCTGGAGAGATCGGCGACGATGATCTGGTTGGGCAACACCACGTAAGGATTGCCCGCCGTGATCACGGTCGACAGCGTCTTGTCGAAATTGGCCGTGTTCAGGATCCAGCTGCCGGGGCCGAAAGTGACCTTGTCCGCGCCCCCCGTGAAGTCGACCACACCGCCAAAACGCGCGCCGGGCAGCACGGTCAGGCTGTCGGATTGCGCCGGGGTCGTTGCGCCGAACTGGATCGCGGTGCCGCCTTCGCCGATGATCGTGCCTGCATTGATCACGGTCCCGGCCGCCGCCGAGAGAATGCCAATGCCGGTAGGCCCGGCGCCGGTGATCGTCCCGGAATTGAGCACGTTGACGCTGCCGCTGAAAGTTCGAATGCCGGAGCCGCTTCCGGTGATCGTGCCGGAATTCGTGACGGTCGCATCGACCGTGCCGGTCACGCCTGCCGTATGGTCGCTGATGATCGTGCCGGAATTCGTCACTGTCGCGTAGTTGGCGAAGGCGCCTTCCCAATAGGCGCGAATGAATCCGGAATTGGTGAGAGTGGCATTGAGGGCGCTGACCGCCGCGCCATCAACGGCGATGATGGTCCCGGAATTCACGACCCTGGCGGTCGCTCCGGAAATCCCCGGACCGAATCCATTCACGAGGATGGACCCTGAATTCGTCACGTCGGCCGTGCCGCCTGCGGAAATTCCAAACGACGCCGACGTGATGATCCCCGAATTGACCAGGTTCAGATTGCCGGACACCGAGATGGCGCCGCCGGACGTATTGGCCAGCGCGATCGTGCCCGAATTGACCACGGTTGCGTTGCCGTTCTGTGCGAAGATGCCGTAGTTCACGCCACTGACCAGGCCGGAGTTGATCACCGTGATGTCGGCAAGGGCGTAGACGCCACTCGAGGCGCCCGTGATGCTGCCCGAATTGATGACCGTGCTCGTGCCGGTGGCATAGACGCCGTCGAAGCCGAGGGCGGTGATCGTCCCGGAATTCATGACGGTGATGTTGCGGCCGGCGACGCCATCGCTGAAGGTGCCGGTGATGGTTCCGTAATTCGTCACGGTGCCGACGAGGCCCGCGTCGACACCGGCATAGCCGATGATCGTGCCGTAATTGGTCACGATCGCACTGCTGGCGCCATAGACGCCGCGGTCGTTGGTTCCCGTGATCGTGCCCGAGTTTACGACCGTCCCGGTGTTGAACGTGATGCCGTAGCTCGTCCCGGTCACGGACGCCCCCTGGACGACGGTGACCGCGAGATTGTCGGCCGCGGCGGCTCCATAGCCGTACGGGGCGTTCTGGTCGGTGGTGACCCCCGTACACGTCGCAGAAACGTTGCTGGCGGCCGCGGGGCTGCAAGCCGCCCGGGCCGGCGCGGTGAGCAGCGGCAAGACGGCAAAAGCCGCGGCGGCCATGACAAACCAGCGGACCGCAGACGGGCCGAACGAGCGCAGCGGGAGACCGGACACCGCGCGCAGCAGATCAGACATGGGCATTGCAAAGGCCTGGCAAGCAAATCACGTGCGACCAATAGGTTGTCGCCGCATCATCGTACAACGGATTCGGCTCCTGCGAAGCCCGACCATTCGACTTTGAATTCAGCGGTCAAGTGCCGCGGTCCCGGAAGTCAAATTTGTCTTCGGTGCGCGGGCGGCGCCGTTCTATAGTCGGGCTGCAATTCGTTTGGGAATTCTCAGGCCGACCATGTCCACCCCCATTCCGGTGCTGCATTTCGACACCGGCAATTTCCCCGAGACCGACAGGTTCGAGATTTGGCGCTCCGGCATCGCCACCCATGAGGTGACCCGTCCCGACGCCAGTGCGCCGTTCGAAGCCGTCGTCGATGCCTGGACTCTCGGCGACATGGTCGTGACCCATTCCCGGATCGGCCCGGTCAGGATGGCGCGAACGGCCGAGATGGCGAAGGCCGACGGCCTCGACATGGTCCAGGTCGTCTTCCTGAAGGCCGGCGCGGTGACGTTCACCACCGACGACGAGCCCTCCCCGCGCACGATGCGTCAGGGCGAACTCGCCGCATTCGATACGCGCCGGGCCCTGGTGACCGAAGGGACGGCGATGGATTGCATCACCTGCACCATCGCGCGGCGCGCCTTCGAGCGGACCGGATATGATCCCGCCACCCACGGCGTCATCATCGACGGGGCCTGGGGCCGCCTCGTCGCCGACTTTCTCCTGTCCTTCGTGCAACAGCTCGAGGAGATGACCATCCGCGATGCAGCCAGCCTGTCGGCGGCCTTCGCCGGCCTCCTGACCACGGTGCTGCGCGCGCTGCCGGCAAGCGGCGAAGCGGCAGCCGCCAGGTCGGTGACGAGCCTGCGCGAGCGGGCTGAAAGCTATATCGACCAGAACCTGGCGTCAGACCGGCTCGACATCGCCGCGATGAGCCGAACGCTCGCGACGTCGAAATCAAATCTCTATCGTGCCTTTGCCAACGTTGGCGGCGTGACGGCCTACATCCGGAAGCGACGCCTGGAGACGATCCACGCGCGCCTGAACGCGGGCGAGGCTCTCTCGATCGGTGACGTCGCCCGCGAATACGGTTTCCCGAGCGCGGCGCATTTTTCCCGCGCCTTCCGCAAGCAATTCGGGTTCAGCCCGCGGCGCGCGCGACTTGCCGGCGTGTCGCAGCCGGTCGTTGCGGCCGACGACGAGGTCGCGCTGTTTCGTCAGTGGGAAGAGCGGCTGCGCTGAGGTCCTGCACACGCGCAAAAAGTCGCACCGGTCCGGGGCAAGCCGGGCCGGCGCGCTTGGGGGGAAGTGAATCCGTCCGGGAGGCTTGCCGGTCTTGTTGCGGGCCGGCTTGGCCTTGATCCCTCCTGGAAACTCAGAGGCGATAGAGGATCTGGTCGGTCCAGAACCGCTCGAGGCGATGCAGCGACTTGTTGAGCGTGGAGAACTCCTCGCCCGAGATGCCGCCGACCTGCTCGACCGTCTTGACGTGCTTCTGGTAAAGCGCATCGACGATGCGGCGGACTTCCTGGCCCTGCGGCGTCAGGCGGATGCGCACCGAACGACGGTCGACGCGCGAGCGCTGATGATCGAGGAAGCCGAGCTCGACGAGCTTCTTCAGATTGTAGGAGACGTTGGAGCCCAGATAATAACCGCGCGTGCGCAATTCGCCCGCGGTCAGCTCCTTGTCGCCGATGTTGTAGAGCAGGAGCGCCTGCACCGAGTTGATGTCGGCGCGGCCGCGACGATCGAACTCGTCCTTGATGACGTCGAGCAGACGGCGATGCAGCCGTTCGACCAGCGTCAGGGCTTCCAGATAGAGCGTCTGCACCGAGCCCTGCTGGCCGGAGACGCGCTCTGCGGTATCTGCCGCAGTTGCGACGGCTTTCATCATGACACTTCCCCTGTTGTCGTTTTTATCGACACTTATTCGACGAAACTTGTGTTCCGCCTGATAGGTGCAACTTAAGGGGGGGCGTTTGAAGATCAGCTTAAATAAGACAATAAAGAGATCATGAATTGAGCACAGTGAATTGCAGATTAAGCCTGTGCCACAAGGGTTTTTCGCAACCCTCTGTTGACCCTCGCAAGGTCCTGTTCACCCTCCGTCCGCACCGCCTGTCGCATTCCAGAACAGTCCCGCTCCGTTTCGAAACGCGTGCGTAACGGCTGTGGCGAAACGCGCTGGTTAGCGAAAAGTTACGGCAAATCTTACGCAATCAGTGGTCAACCACGCGCAGCATTCTCATCTCCCGGACAGGCACACTCACGTGTCCCGACACAGCACAGTCGCGTGTCCCGGACACGCCGCGACGCGCCGATGCATGGGCCTGCCGATGCTTGTGCGTGCCGATGCGTGGACCCACGGCTCGGCAACACATCACGCCGCACCGGACGATGTCTTGTATCGCCAGGTGGTGCACGCAGCATGGCGTCAGAGAAAGACGAGAGCGGATGGAAGGCGTCGCTATGGCGGCCGTTCGCGCGCGGCCATCCAGGCGAGCGCAAGATAGGCGGCGAGCATCGCCGCTTCGACGCCGACGACGATCAGACTGCCGCCATAGATGCCGGGGAACATCAGTTCGATCACGGCCATCGACACCACGGTCGTCAGCCACACCACCGCCCCCCAGGGCGTTGCCAGCCACAGCCCGACGGCGGCGACCAGTTCGATCACGGCGAAATAGACCGTTGCGGCCTGCCAGGCCAGCGACTGGTTCTCGAAGGCCTCGTCTTCCCCGCCGACGAAACCGGTGACCTGCGCCCAGTGGTAGAGCCCCTTGAGAATCGACAGCAGCGCCATCACTCTGAGGAACAGCACCAGCCGGCGGGTCCAGACATTGTCGTCGGCTTCCGGGCGCTCGGACGAGATCGCCGCAACCGACAGGATACCCTCCCGGGCATTGTCCCGCGCGGAATCCCGGGCATTGGCGCCGTCACGGGCAGCATCGCGGGTGGAGATCTCGGACATGGTCCCCTTCTGGCTGCTTTGCCCCGCAAAATCAATCGGCTGCCATCCCTTGCGACAGGTCAAGCCGCGGTGACGGGAACCATGTGAACTGGTATAAGAATAATTCCAGCGGGAGGGAGAGAGTGATGGCGATCAAATACGGACGTCCGATCGAGCTTCGTGACGTTTCGCGCGGAACCGGCGCGGCAAGCTCCCCGGCCCTCGACCTGACCGTCCGCCCGCGCCGCAACCGCAAGGCCGAATGGGCCCGGCGGATGGTGCGGGAGAACGTGCTCACCACCGACGATCTGATCTGGCCGCTGTTCCTGATCGACGGCCACAACAAGCGCGAACAGGTCGCCTCGATGCCCGGCGTCGAGCGCCTCAGCGTTGATCAGGCCGTGCGCGCGGCCGAGCAGGCCATGAAGCTCACCATCCCCTGCCTCGCGCTGTTTCCCTACACCGAGCCGTCCCTGCGCGACGAGGAAGGCACCGAGGCCACCAATCCCGAAAATCTGGTCTGCCAGGCGGTCCGCGCGATCAAGAAGGAGTTTCCGGAGATCGGAATCCTCTGCGACGTCGCGCTCGATCCCTTCACCAGCCACGGCCATGACGGCCTGATCTCGGACGGCAGGATCCTCAACGACGAGACGGTCGCCGTGCTGGTCCGGCAGGCGCTGGTGCAGGCCGAAGCCGGCTGCGACATCATTGCCCCCTCCGACATGATGGACGGCCGCGTCGGCGCCATCCGCGACGGCCTCGACCGCGCCGGCCTGTCCGACGTCCAGATCATGGCCTATGCGGCGAAATACGCCTCGGCCTTCTACGGCCCGTTCCGCGATGCGATCGGCTCGGCCAAGACGCTGACCGGCGACAAGCGCACCTACCAGATGGACAGCGCCAACACCGACGAGGCCCTGCGCGAGGTCGAACTCGACATCGCCGAAGGCGCCGACATGGTGATGGTGAAGCCCGGCATGCCCTATCTCGACGTGGTGCGCCGCGTGAAGGACAATTTCGCGATGCCGACCTTCGCCTACCAGGTGTCCGGCGAATACGCGATGATCGCGGCGGCCGCCGGCAATGGCTGGCTCGACGGCGACCGCGCCATGATGGAAAGCCTGCTCGCCTTCAAGCGCGCAGGCGCCGACGGCGTGCTCAGCTATTTCGCACCGAAGGCCGCCGAGAAGCTGCGGGCACAGGGATAGGTTGCTCGCGCGTCGTCCCGGCAAAGGCCGCCGCCTTCGCCTCCCCGTGGTCATCCTGGCGAAGGCCAGGACGACAGCCGATTGTTCCTGCCCCCGAATCGCCGGAATATTTCGGCCTGCTGACGTCCGCACGCCCTTGGCACGTGGACGGCCTGTGCCCATGTCCTGCCACGGGAGATTCTCCTTGGGAGACGGATATGTCGTACTCGGACTCGGACTCGGGCAATGCGTGGCGCAATGACGGCGGGGTCCGGCCGCACGCCTATGATCCCTACCTGCATCCGGAACTGTTTCGCGGCGTGGCAACGCGGCGGGTGTTCGCGTTCCTGATCGACATGGTCGTGATCTCCGTCCCGGTGATCCTCGGATACCTCTTCATCGCCCTGTTCGGCGTCGTCACGCTCGGCATCGGCTGGGCGCTGTTCTGGCTGGCCTGGCCGGCTTCGGTGATCTGGGCCATCGTCTACTACGGCGCCTGCATCGGCGGCCCGTCCTCGGCGACCATCGGCATGCGGGTGATGGATCTGGAATTGCGCACCTGGTACGGCGCGCCGGGCTATTTCGTGCTCGGTGCCACCCATGCAGTGCTGTTCTGGGTCACCGTCTCGTTCCTGACGCCCTTCGTGGTGCTGGTCGGCCTGTTCAACGGCCGCCGCCGGCTGCTGCACGATTTCGTACTGGGGACCGTGGTGATCAACAATTCCGTTCGCGCGCCCCTGCCGCAGGCCGTCAGGGGCTCCTGATCAAGGACCTGTCAACCAGGATCGACTACGTTGACTGATCTCACCTGCCGAGCAGACCGATTGACCGGGGACTTCCGTAGCGCGATGCTGACACCCCTTCCGGAGGCCCACGACGTCCCTTGACCCAGCACTCGCGCGACACCCCCCAATTTTACCTCACGGCGCCCTCGCCCTGCCCCTATCTGCCGGGCCGGCATGAGCGCAAGGTGTTCACGCACCTCGTGGGTGACCGCGCCGGCGACCTCAACGACCTCCTGACCCATGGCGGCTTCCGCCGCAGCCAGTCGATCGCCTACCGGCCGGCCTGCGACCAGTGCCGCGCCTGCGTCTCGGTCCGGGTGGTTGCCAACGAATTCCGCCCCTCGCGCAACTTCCGCAAGGTGATGGCGCGCAATTCCGACATCATCGGCGAGCAGCGCAGCGCGGTCCCGACCTCGGAGCAGTATTCGGTGTTCCGGGCCTATCTCGACGCCCGCCACCGCCATGGCGGCATGGCCGACATGACCGTGCTGGACTACGCCATGATGGTCGAGGACAGCCATGTCGAGACCCGCATCATCGAGTATCGCAAGCGCGGCCCCGACAGCGGCCTCACAGGTCGCGGCGAGGAACTGATCGCCGTCGCCCTGACCGATGTGCTCAGCGACGGCCTGTCGATGGTCTATTCGTTCTTCGAGCCGAGCCAGGTCAGCCGCTCGATGGGCACCTTCATGATCCTCGATCACATCGCCCGCGCGCGCCGCCAAGGCCTTCCTTACGTCTATCTCGGCTACTGGATCGAGGGCTCCAAGAAGATGGACTACAAGGCCCGCTTCCTGCCGCAGCAGCGCCTCGCCCCCTCCGGCTGGCTGCGCGTCGACGCGCAAGGCGACACGGCGTCCGAGCCGCAGGATTGAAAGCGCCAATGGAGGGTGGCCTCGCGGCTCACCACCGACTATTCGCCGCTCACCCGACCAGCGTATCCACCAGCAGCTTCACGTTCAGAACCACGATGATGCCCGCGACGATCCAGGCGATCGCGGCGACGTAGGCCGGGATCGCGAACTGCCCCATCTTGCGGCGGTCGGAGACGAACCGCACCAGCGGGATCACGGCGAAGGGCAGTTGCATCGACAGCACGACCTGGCTGAACACCAGCAGATCCGCCGTGCCGCGCTCGCCATAGATCGCGGTGACGACGATGACGGGGATGATGGCGATGCCGCGCGTCAGCAGGCGCCTCGCCCAGTTCGGCAGGCGCAGATCGAGGAATCCCTCCATCACGATCTGGCCGGCCAGCGTCGCCGTCACCGTCGAGTTGAGGCCGGATGCGAGCAGCGCCACCGCGAACAGCGTCGAGGCGATGCCGAGACCGAGCAGCGGCGATAGCAGCTCGAACGCCTGGCCGATCTCGGCGACGTCGGAATGTCCGCTCTTGTGGAAGGTCGCCGCCGCAACGACGAGGATGGCGGCGTTGATGAACAGCGCCAGCATCAGGGCGATGGTCGAGTCCGTCGTCGCCCATTTGATGGCTTCGCGGCGCCCCGCATCATTGCGCTCATAGGCGCGGGTCTGCACGATCGAGGAGTGCAGATAGAGATTATGCGGCATCACGGTCGCGCCGATGATGCCGATCGCGATGTAGAGCATCTCCGGATTGGTGAAGATCTCCGGCTTCGGCAGGAAGCCGCGCAGCACGTCGGCCACCGGCGGCGCCGCCGCGACGATCTGAACCGCGAAACAGACCGCGATCACGCCGAGCAGCGCCATCACGAAGGCTTCGAGGAAACGGAAGCCGCGGTTCATCAGCAGCAGCAGCAGGAAGGCATCGAGCGCGGTGATCAGCGCGCCGCCGATCAGCGGGATGCCGAACAGCAGCTTCAGCGCGATCGCGGTGCCGATCACCTCGGCCAGATCGCAGGCGATGATCGCCGCCTCGCAGGCCAGCCAGAGCAGCATATTCACCTTCGGCGAATAGCTGGCGCGGCAGGCCTGGGCGAGATCGCGGTCGGTGACGATGCCGAGCCGCGCCGCCAGCGACTGCAGCAGGATCGCCATCAGGTTGGACAGCAGGATGACCGCGAGCAGCGTGTAGCCGAACTTCGAACCGCCGGCGAGGTCGGTCGCCCAATTGCCGGGGTCCATGTAGCCGACCGACACCAGATAGCCCGGCCCGATGAAGGCGAGCAGACGCCGCCACCACACGCCGGCGATGGGAACCGCCACCGTGGCATTCACCTCGGCGAGACTCTTGGCGACCGGCGCGTCGTTGCGCCAGCCGGAGACGTTTTCGGGTGTGTCCCGGGTCATATCGGGCGATCGGGCATCCATGAAAGCGAAGCATAACGAAGCGCCAGCTTAATGCAACTCATTTGCAACTGCATCTAGCCGCCGACCGACCCGCCTCATCAGGAAGCGGGTGGGCCTGGCGCTTTCCGGAGACGACATTGCCCCCCGTTCGACGTCACGGGAATGCGCCATGTCAAATGCACCAGTCCTGCCAGGGACCTTCAGCCGCCTCGCCTGGTCCAACCTGGCGGCGCAATCGGCCGAGCAGATCGCGCTCGCCGCCGCTCCGATCGTGGCGGTCCTGAGCTTCGGCGTGGCCGAGGGGCAGACCGGCCTGCTCCAGACCGCGCTCACCCTGCCCTTCGTGCTGTTTGCCATTCCGGCCGGCCTCCTCGCCGACCGCATGTCCCGCCGCCGCTTGATGGCGGGCGCCGAGGCGCTGCGCGCGGCCGCGCTCGGGGCCATCGTGCTGCTGCTTGCGGTCGGCGCGCTCAACCTGCCGCTGCTGGCGCTGCTCGGCTTCGTCGCGGTGTGCGGCACCGTCGTCTACAGCGTTGCCGCGCCCGCCTTGGTGCCTTCGCTGGTCGGCGCGGAGCTGTTGCCCGCCGCCAATGCCCGCATCGAGCTGGCCCGCACCATCGCCTTCGCCAGCGGGCCCGCGCTCGGCGGAGCCCTGGTCGGCTGGTGGGGCGCCAGTCCCGCCTTCGGCTTCGCCGCCGCGCTCTCGGCCATTGCGGTGGTGCTGCTGTCGGGCATCCATGAGCCGGCCCGCGCCAGCGCACCACGCCGGCATCCGTTGCGGGAGATCGGCGAAGGCGCGGCCTTCGTGTTCCGGCATCCGCTGCTGCGACCGGTGTTCATCGTCCAGTTCATCTTCAACACCGGATGGTTCGTGCAGGTCGCGGTGTTCGTGCCCTATGCGGTGCGGCACCTCGGCCTGACCGCGGCCGGCGTCGGCGCCGTGCTGACCATGTACGGCATGGGCATGGTGATCGGGGCACTCCTGTCGACGCGCGTGATGCGGCGGCTTGCGTTCGGAACGGTGGTCGGTCTCGGGCCCGTCACCGGCTTCGTCGCCGCGCTGGTGATGGCGCTGACGGTGCTGGTGCCCTCCGCCTGGCTTGCCGGGCTGAGCTTCTTCCTGCTCGGGGTCGGGCCCATCCTCTGGGTGATCTCGACGACGACGCTGCGCCAGGCGGTGACGCCGCCCCGCCTGCTCGGGCGCGTCTCGGCGATCAACATCATGAGCTACGGCGCCCGCCCGCTCGGCTCGGCGCTGGGCGCGATCGTCGGCGGCTTCTCGAGCGCCGAGGCCTGCCTCGCACTCGCCGCCGTGCTGTTCGGCGTGCAGGCGCTGTTGATCTGGCTGTCGCCGGCGGTGGCGCTGGAACGACAGCCGGCCATGACGGGCGATGAAGCCGTGGCGCGCGGCTAGTCATGCAATGCCGGTCGTGGCCGCCGACACAGCTCGGGACTATCCCGCCAGATAGCGCTCGTAGCTGCCGGCCAGCGCCTCGCTCACATCCACCTCGGGATCCCGCGTGTAGAGATCCTGGGCGTGGCCGATGCCGCGCAGCGCGTAGCGGCCGGTCGAGACGAGGTAGTGGCGGCCCGCAGCGTCGAGCCCCTTGTAGAACTCCGATGAGGCGAGCAGCGCGCGGTCGACCGAACGGCACATCGAGGCGATGCGGCTGACCTCGTTGACGGTCGGCCCCACCACCGTGAAATCGAGCCGGTCCTCGCTGCCGATATTGCCGTAGAGCACTTCGCCGACATGCAGGCCGATATAGGCCGAGGTGACGGGGCGGCCATCGGCCTGCCGCCGCGCATTCAGCGCCGCGACGTTGTTCCGAAAAAGGTACTCGGCAAGCAGCGCGGCACGGCGGGCCTTCGTCATGTCCTCGCCGGTGAACATCGCCAGCACGCCGTCGCCGATCAGTTTTAGCACGTCGCCGCCGGCGTCGTGGATCGCGTCGATCACGGCCTGGGCATAGTCGTTGAGGAACGGGATGATCTCGTCCGGACCGATGCTCTCGCTGATCCCGGTCGAGCCGCGCAGGTCCGAATACCAAAGCACGGCATTGATCCGCTCGGTGACGCCGCGCGAGATGCGCCCGCGCAGCACCCGCTCCGACGGATCGCGGCCGAGATAGACCCTCCCCAGCGTGCGCGCGATGTCGACCTGTTGCGCCGATTTGATCGCCAGACCCAGCACCGGCACGAGATCGCGCAGCGCCTGCAGCTGCTCGGCACCGAACCCTTCCTCCCGCCGCGTCGTCCAGCAGGAATAGAGGCAGTCCATCAGCCCGAGCGCGCCGTTCTCGCCGAAGCGGTGCACGAAGGCGAGATAGTGCTTGTGGCCTTTCTCGGCGAGGTCCCCGATCTGGGAGAAATCCAGCGACGGCGCATCTGCGAGGTCGATCACCATCTCGTCGTGACCGTGCTCCAGCATGTGGAAGAACACCGACCGCCGCCAGCTCGCCGCGGCGTCGCCCTCGGACGACGAGCCGTATTCGAACGCATCGCTCTCGTTGCTCGGCCGGTCGCTCCAGCGGAAGCCGCGGCCCTCATAGATCGGATGCAGCGTGTCGATGACGACGAGGCCGCGCGACAGGTCCAGGCCTTGTTCGCGGCAGCGCTCGCAGAAGCCGCGCAGCAGGTCCGGTTCGGGAAGGCCCGTGAGGCCCTGGCCGGTGAGCCAGTTCATCAGGTCGAGGCGCGAGCTCAATTGCATGCGCCATTATGGCGTGCCTTCATGACGAGCGAAAGGCCGCACCGTGCGCACTGGTCCAACGCCTTTCACGGCAGGTCGGCATGTTCCGGGCGCGGTTGACGCGAGCTGGCGAGACACGGCAAATGTATCCATGGGAACCGGCGATGATCGCACGCATGAGGGCAGGAGGCATCGCCAGCTTCCGATCGTGCTCGCGCTCGGCACCACGCAGACCCTGGCCTGGGCCTCGAGCTATTACCTGCCGGCCCTGATCGCCGACCCGATGGCGCGCGATCTCGGCATCTCCTCCAACTGGATCTTCGCCGCCTTCTCGGCCTCGCTGGTGATCTCGGCGATGCTCGGACCGCGCATCGGGCGCCAGATCGACTTGTTCGGCGGACGGCAGGTGCTGTCCATCTCGAACCTGACGATGGCCGCGGGCCTCGTGCTGCTCGGCCTCTCGCACGCGGTCGCGGTAATGGCGTTCGCCTGGCTCGTGCTTGGCATCGGCATGGCGATGGGGCTCTATGATGCCGCTTTCGCCGCGCTCGGCCGCATCTACGGCACCGAGGCGCGCAAGCCCATCACCGGCATCACGCTGATGGCGGGGTTCGCCTCGACGGTCGGCTGGCCGCTCACCGCCTGGGGCCTGTCGCATGTCGGCTGGCGCGAGACGTGCTTTGCCTGGGCCGCCGCCAACATCCTGATCGGCCTGCCCCTCAACTTCTTCATGCTGCCGTCGGTCGAAGGCGCGAAGCAGGCCGCGGCGACGGCCGACAAGCCACATGTGCCGCTCGATCGCACCATGATCCTGCTCGCCTTCGTGTTCGCCGCCGCATGGACGGTGACCGGCGCCATGGCAGTGCATTTCCCGCGTATCCTGGAGTCGATGGGCGCGAGCCATGTCGAGGCCATCGCGGCCGGCGCGCTGATCGGACCGGCCCAGGTCGGGGCCCGCATGCTCGAGGCCGGCTTCCTCAGCCGCTTCCATCCGCTCTGGTCGACCCGGCTCGCCTGTCTCACCCACCCGATCGGCTGCGCCGTCGTCGGCGTCTTCGGCGCGACCGCCGCCAGCGCGTTCGCGTTGCTGCACGGCTCCGGCAACGGCATCCTGACCATCGCGCGCGGCACGCTGCCGCTCGCGATCTTCGGCCCGAAGGATTTCGGCTACCGGCTCGGCATCATCGGCGCACCGGCCCGCATGGCCCAGGCCGTGGCACCGCTCGCCTTCGGCCTCTTGATCGACGTGATGGGCGCGCGGGTGCTGATCGTCTCTTCCGCGCTGAGCCTGTCGGCGCTGGCCGCGCTGTTCCTGATCCGCGCCAAGCCGCGGCCGGATTGACCGCCACGCCGCTTTCGCGCACAAGCAGCCGATGAGCGACGACACAGCACCACCCCGCACCGTCAAGGGCCTGATCCGCTGGGCGACCACGCCGCCGCAGGCCTGGGGCGTCTATCTTCTGGCGCTGCTGCTGGTCTGGCTGGTCTCGTTCTATGCCGGCTCGCTGAAGCCGAAGAAGACGCCGGACGGCGCACCGCCGGCGGTCACGGCGCCGCGCTGATCAGGCCGCCCTGACCTCCTCGACGAAGCTGCCGACCTCGCTCGTCAGCTGCTCGGCCTGTCGCGACAGACCGTCGGCCGCATTCAGCACCTCGCTTGCGGCAACGCCTGTTTCCGTCGCCGCCTTGCTCACGCCGCTGATGTTCAAGGTCACCTCTTTCACCGAATGCGACGTCTGCTGAACGTTGCGGGCGATTTCCGCCGTCGCCTCGCCCTGCGCCTTGACCGCCGTTGCGATCACATTGGAGATGGAGCTGACTTCCTGGATGGTCCCGGCAATGCTGCGGATCGCGTCGACCGCCTGCTTGGTCGCGGCCTGGATCTGCGCGATCTGCTCGCCGATATCGGCCGTGGCCGTCGCCGTCTGGGTCGCCAGCATCTTCACTTCGGAAGCGACCACGGCAAACCCTCTGCCGGCTTCCCCGGCCCTGGCGGCCTCGATCGTGGCGTTCAGGGCCAGCAGATTGGTCTGGGCGGCGATCGCCTGGATCAGCGTCACGACCTCGCCGATCTTCTCGGCGCCCTCGGCCAGAGTCTGGACGATCTTGTCGGTCCGCTGCGCATCGGCGACGGCCCGACCGGTGATGGTCGACGATTGTGCGACCTGGCGGCTGATCTCGCTGATCGAGGCCGTGAGCTCCTCGGCCGCAGAAGCGACCGTGCTGGCGCCGACATTCGCCTCCTCCGCGGCCGCGGCAACCGACGTCGCCTGCCCCTTGGTCTGCGTTGCGTTCGCCGACATCGAGCGCGCCGTCGTCTCGAGTTCGGTCGCGCCCGACGCCAGCAGCGCCACCATGGCCCCCGCCTTGGCCTCGAAATCGCGAACCAGGCCTTCGAGACGCGCCGCGCGCTTCTCCTTGACGACCCGCTCGGCGGCCTGCTCTCCGGCCAGCCGATTGGTCGTGGCCATCGCCTCCTTGAACACCTGCACGGCCTGCGCCATGCCGCCGATCTCGTCCTTGCGGGCCGCAAAAGGCACGTCGGCTTCCTCGTTCCGGGCAAGCCGGGTCATCACTTCCGAGAGCTTCGAGATCGGCGTCAGCAGGTGGCGCACGAGCAGCACGGAGGCCGCCGCAGACAACCCGAGAACGAACAGAATCGCCGCGCCCGCGAACAGGATGCCTCTCAGCCCGGCGGCCTCGTCCTGTTCGGCGACGGCCTGCGCATCGCGCAAGGCGGCATCACGGATCCCAAGCAGAGAGGCATTCGCACCCGTTGCGGATTTGCGCCACTCGTCCACCGACACTTCGTAGCGGGTGCCGTCGAAGGCGGCCTTGGTCAGGCTGTCGCGCAAGGTCTTGTCCGCGCCGAAATAGCGATCCCTGGCTGCGCTGACGCTGGCCCGCGTGCTCTTGGGCGCGTAGGCGTCGTCGCCACGATCGAGAATTTCGGTCCAGAGCCGCGCCAGCTGTCCATTGGCAGCGCTCAACTCGTCGCGCTCGGCCAGTGAGGCCGGACGGCCGGCCGTGACAAGTCCCGAAATCAGCAGCGAGATCTGACCGGCGGTCTGCCGGATCACCCATCCCTTCTGCGCGACATCGAGCAGATTTCCGGCCGTGGTGCTCAGCCGCATCGTCGCCTTGATGCCACTCTCCAGCAGTTCATTCAGGCTCGTCATGGCCTCGGCGTAGTCCCGCATGGCCTTTGCAGCACTGCCGCTGGGGCGTTCGGACAACGGCTTTCGCCAGTTGGCGGCCGCCTCCTCGCGCGCGGCGGCGATCTTCGCCGCAGCCGCCTTGACCCGCTGCGTCAGGTCGGCATCGCCGCGGGCAAGCGCTTCGAGCTTCTCCAATGCCAGGTCGCTGGTTCGGCGATTGTCCGCAAACTCCTTCAGCACCGCATCGTCGGCCGGGGATTTCCCGACCAGCGCGCGATTGACGGGCCCCCGCTCGACGGTCAGGCTGCCAACGGCATCGAAACCGGCCGCCAGACGGGTCTCGAGGTCATGTGCCGCGATGGCGTTCTGGTACGCGCTCCAGCGCTCGCTCAGTTGAAGGCCCGATGTCAGAACGACGACGCCCGACATCAGCGCTGCGATGGCAATTCCCGACCGTTTGATCGACACGTCCCCACTCCTCATTCCGCGACAAGACCAGGACGCGAGGGTCATTCACATGCCCTCGCGCGAAAAGCCGCATCTCATTTCAGCTCGAATTCAACCAGCTCGACGGTCGACTTCCCGGCGTTTCGAATCGTCCGCACGGGGCCCGCATCCTGCCAGGCGAAATCGCCGAACTTCAGGTTGAGCCTGTGGTCGGGCTTGCCTTCCCAGCTCTCGATCAACTGGCCGCCCTGCACCACGATCCGGACGCCCGGCGCGGCCTGCCGCACCGGCTGCGCGGTTTCACCCGGCTGCAGGATCAAGCGCCAGGCCTGGACGCGATGGTTGTCCATGACCGAGACGTAGGGCTCGGGGCGCGCGAGCGGCGTGAAGCGGCCGGGCTCGGAGTCGAACAGCTCGAACCCCGCGATCCGGAAATCGCTGGCGCCGACATTGACCACCTGATGGACCCCCGGCTTCTTCGTGTAGTTGGTGAACAGCACCTCGCCCACCTTGCGGGGGACGATGAGCGGCTTGCCGCCGAGCGGCGTACCCTCGGCTTCGGAGACCGCCAGGTACACCTGCGCAAAGTCGCGGGTGTGCCGGTGATAGGGGGCCATCTCGCCGGCCGGGATCGTGACGTTCATGAACTGCACATAGTCGTTCCTGAACGTCTGATCGTGAAAGCTCGCAAACTCGATCGGAACGATGTCGGGATCGCCCGCGGCCCTCGCTCCTCGCGGCAGCATTGCGGCTCCGAGCACCGCGCAACAACCGCACAAAAACCGACGCCGTCCCATTGAATTACGCATAGCCTTGTCGACCTTTTGAATCACCACGTCTCCACGCATAGTCGCCGACTCTTTAAGGCACGCTTAAATTGAAACCCGTTCGCGGTTCGAACAGCGCATGGGCCGGTCGTCGCGCGCGCATGCCTGTGATCATTGCTGACGCAATGCCGAAACGATGAGCAGAGAAATGCGCGCACACTGCTCGCTTCGACGGCACGGCTAAAAAGCCGCGCAAAATTTTGAAGCAGATTTTTCGTAAAGCTCGAGCGATCCTCACCATCGCGGCGCGCGATGCAGATCACGTCATCATGGCGTCACAGGCCACGCGCGAGATGACAACGAACACGTCACCGATGGTGCCGACAGCGCGGCGCCGATCTGGTCGGGATAATGTGGCAGCGCGTTCAGCCTCTCACATGCCGCGTCAATGCGGACAGGTCTCGACCTCGACCGTGACATGGCTGAGACCCTTCAGCCCCGCGAGCCGCCGCTTGTAGATGGCGGGCTGCTTCGGCGTATCCGACACCACGGAGAGCAACACGGCATAGTGCCCCGGGCCGACCTGCCAGAGGTGCAGGTCCGTCACGCGGTCGTCGCCGGCTTCCATCCGCGCGCGGATGATGCGCTCCAGCTTCTCGTCGGCGCGCACGTCGAGCAGCACCGCGCCTGACGACTTGATCAGGCCGAAGGCCCAGCTCGCGATCACCACGCTGCCGATCAGGCCGACGGCCGGGTCGGCCCAGACCCATCCCGAAGACATGGCAACGACGAGCGCTCCGATCGACAGCACCGAGGTCGCCGCATCCGCCATGACGTGGACATAGGCGGCGCGGAGATTGTTGTCGTGATGGTGGTGATGATCGTGGTCGTGGTGGTGATCATCGTCGTGATGATCACGGACGTGGCCGTGATCATGCCCGTGATGGTGATGATCGTGGCTGCCCCGCAACAGCCACGCGCTGGCGAGATTGACGCAAAGGCCGAGCGCGGCGACCGCGATCGCCTCGCCATAGACGATCGGTACCGGATTGATCAGCCGCAGCACGCTCTCATAGGCGATCTCGACGGCGATCAGGCCGAGGATGATCGCGCTGGAGAACGCGGCAAGATCGCCGAACTTGCCGGTGCCGAAGGTGAAATGCGCATTCCCCAGATGGCGCCGCGCGAAGCGGTAGGCGAAGGCGGCGATGCCGAGCGCGGCCGCATGCGTACCCATGTGCCAGCCGTCCGCCAGCAGCGCCATCGACCCGAACAGCGACCCAGCGACGATCTCGCCGGCCATCATCACCAGCGTGAGAACGACGACGAACCAGGTGCGCCGCTCGTTCTCGTCGTGCTTGTCGCCGAGGAAGGCGTGGTCGTGCGTCCATTGATCGATGGAATGGGAATGCATTGGCCTTGTCTCCGGATCAGAATCCGCTCGCCATCCTTATAGGACGGGGCGACGTCCGTTTCTAATGGTTGCGCGGTCCGGAACCGGCGGATTGACAGCCCGACCCGGATTCGCTGTAATGTCGGCCATGGGGATTGAAGCGATCTCCCCGTGAGGCGACATGCCCAAGTATCGCGTCCCGTTGATTTATACGAGGGCGCAACATGTCTTCCTTTACGACGATAACACCCGACAAACTGATCCGGCTGATGGGCACGGCAAGGGCGCCGCTGCTGATCGACGTGCGCACGGACGAGGATTTTGCCGCCGACCGGCGGCTGATCCCCGGGTCGATCAAACTCAGCCATGAGGCGGTCTCCGAATGGGGCGAGGAACTCGCCGGCCGCACCGCCATCGTTGCCTGCCTGCGCGGCGCCAAGCTCGCGCAGGGCACCGCGGCCTGGCTGCGCCAGCTCGGCGTGCAGGCCGAGACGCTGGAGGGCGGCTTCGAGGCCTGGAAGGAAGCGAAGCTGCCGCTCGTCGACACCCGCAAGCTGCCGCCGCGCGACGCCAGGGGGCGCACCGTCTGGGTGACGCGGGCGCGGCCCAAGGTCGACCGCATCGCCTGCCCCTGGCTGATCCGCCGCTTCGTCGATCCGGGCGCGGTGTTTTTCTATGTGGCGCCGTCCGAGGTCGTGGCGGTCGGCGAGCGGTTCAATGCGGCGCCCTTCGACATCGAGAACGTGTTCTGGAGCCACCGCGGTGAGCTCT
>VYLE01000178.1_pt1 | contig 56726 bp, 13 predicted proteins | sample 5114391 | NCBI WGS metagenome assembly VYLE01 (sample SAMN12291771, study PRJNA351875) | freshwater metagenome | isolation source: freshwater lake | place: USA: Michigan, Kent Lake | collected 2013-08-15 | reverse complement strand
CAGACGACATCATGCCCGCGCCCGACCAGCGCCCGCGCGGTGGCACGGCCGATCGTGCCGGTGGCGCCGAGCAGGAGGATGCGTCTGGGAAACAGGGGCGGCTCCGGCGACATAGGAGGGATTCGGTGGGCGGATCAGCCCGGGCACAGTTTCAGGAAAATCGCACGGTTGCGAGCAGGCCTCAGCTTCGTGTCGAGCCAATCAAGGCTGGACGGGAAATTCAACCTTGCACCGGAGGCCCGCTGGAATCTTGTTGTCCGGATTTGCCAGCAGAAGCCGGATACCGAAGGTGCCGCTTCGCGCATCAATGAGCGGATCGATGACTTCGACCCTGGCGAGGTAGCGTCCGCCAACCGGCACTTCGCCGATGACGGTTGCCTCCATGCCGGCCTTGATGGTTCCGTATAATGCGACGGGGACGAAGACTTCGACGTTGAGCGGATTGATCTGGGCGATGGTCATGATCGGGGCCTGATCGTAGGCGTATTCGCCGCCCAGCAGGTGGCGCTCCGCCACCACGCCGTCGATCGGGCTCTTGACCGAGCGGAGCTTGAGAACCTCCTCCGCGCGCAGCACTTCGAGCTGGGCGATGCGGAGATTGGCCTGCGCCTCGCGGAGGTCCTGGCTGGCGACACCGAAATCCGACTCGATCTCGTCGAGCGCTGCGGCGGAAGCCGCGCCCTTCGCCAACAGACCGGTGGTGCGCTCGCGCTTCTTCGTCAGGAAAACCAGCCGAGCCTCCCGCGCCTTCACGGTGGCATCGCTTTCGGCCTTGGCCTTGGCGAGGTCGAGCTGCGCCTGGTCGACCGCGGATTCGAGCTGGGCGACGATTTGGTCCTTCCGGACGAGATCGCCACGGTCGGCCAGCACCTCTTTCAGCACCCCTGAGACGGGGGTTGCCAGCTTGATCTTGAGGCGCGGCTCCAGAATACAATCGAAAGTCTTCGCATCAGCATATACACAATCCTGAGCTGCATACAGGAACAGGACGGCGGCCGCAGCGAGGCATCGCGACACGAGGCGCGTGGAGCCGATGTTGCAAAAACGTTTCACCTGCGAGCTCCAGACTTTGCCGACGTATCCGCATCGCAACATGGTGAGAACATTGCGTTCCCCATCGTAAGACCCGATACTGGACACATACAGAAATACTTTCTTTTGCAGTCTATTCTCGGTGGGCCTCCGGTGCCAACTCCAGACCAGGTTATCGAGCTCCAGGGCGAGACAGGGCGGAATTCGCGGCCGGACTCGAGCCCTTGGGCGGTCCTGGCGACCGGGCGCAATGTTCCCGAATTCTGCCAGGCCTGGCTGCGCCTGCAATGCGAGCAGGTTGCCGGCGCGACAGCCGCGCTGCTTCTGCTGGACGACGGCGATGGCCATTTCTCGAGCGTCGCAGGATGGCCCGATGCCCGTCAGGACCTGTCGTTTCTCGCCGGAACTGCGCAACAGGCGCTGAGCCGGAAGTCTAGCTTCGTTGAGCAGGCCGCCGGCGCAAGCCCCGTGCAGATTGGCCAACCCCTGGAAAGCCAGGGCCGGCTGATGGGCGTGGTGGTCATCGAACTGAAGCGGGCGTCGGACATTCCAGCCGTCATCCGGCAATTGCGCTGGGGCCTCGGCTGGCTCGAACTGCTGCTGACGCGGCAGCAGATCGGCGACAGCGCGGCCAAGCTGGCGCGTACCGGCTTCGCGATGTCGATCCTGTCCGAAGCACAGCAGCATTCCGCATTCCGGGCATCGGCCTTGTCGATCGCCAACGAACTCGCGAGCCGGCTCGATTGCACCAATGCCAGTATCGGCTTCTCGCAGGGCAAGAGCATCAAGCTCATCGCCATGTCGCATGCCGCGGTGTTCGGCGAGCACAGCCAGATCGTGTCGGCGATCGAGAACGCGATGGAGGAAGCGGCCGACCAGCACGCCTCGGTGGCGTTTCCGGCCACGCCGGGGACCGAACGGCGGATCGCACTGGCCCACGAGGATCTCGCCAAGCGACTGGGCGGCGCGGCGGTCGTCTCGGTACTGATGACCAACGGCATCCGCCCGGTCGGCGTGATCCTGCTCGAACGCGATCGCAGCAAGGCGTTCGACGACGCCACGATCGAGACCCTCGAGGCCGTCGCTGCGCTGGTCGGACCCGGCCTCGAGACCAAGTCCGAGACGAACAGGCTGATCGCCGGCCGGGCAGTGACCGCGATCGGATCGGGGACACGCGCGGTGTTCGGTCCCGGGAAGCCCGCCGCCAAGCTGGCCGCGCTCCTCGCCGTGGCCGTGCTGGGAACGATGGCCTTCGCCAAGGGAGAATTTCGCGTCACCGCCAAGGCCGTCGTCGAAGGCGCCGTGCAACGGTCCATCGTGGCCCCATTCGACGGCTATGTCGCCAGCGCGCCGGTCCGCGCCGGTGACCTCGTCGAGGCAGGCCAGGTCCTCGCTTCCCTCGACGACCGCGAATTGAAACTGGAGGCCGCGCGCTGGAAGAGCGAGCGCGACCAGCAGGCGCTGAAATACAGCGACGCGATGTCCAAGCATGACAGATCGGTTGCGCTGGTCGTATCCGCCTCGCTGGAGCAGACCGCAGCGCAGCTCTCCCTGATCGAGGACAAGCTCGCCCGCGCGGCGATCGCCGCGCCTTTCCGCGGCGTCGTGGTGTCGGGAGACCTGCGGCAGCTGGTGGGATCGCCGATCGAGAAGGGCAAGGTGCTGTTCGAGGTGGCCCCACTCGAATCCTTCCGGGTCATTCTCCAGGTCGACGAGCGCGACATCGCCTTCCTGGCCGAGGGCCAGCAGGGCACGCTGGTTCTTACCGGCCTCTCCAGCGACGCCGTTCCCTTCAACGTCAAGCTGATTACCCCCGTGGCGACGGCATCGGAGGGACGCAACCAGTTTCGCGTGGAAGCCGCCGTGCCAGGCGGCGCCCCGCTGCTGCGTCCAGGCATGGAGGGCATCGGCAAGATATCGATCGACCGGCGATCGCTACTCTCGATCTGGACGCGGTCGCTGATCGACTGGATCCGGATCACGGCATGGAAATGGCTGCCCTGACGCCATGAGAGAGAACTTTCTCGACGCCTCCTGGCATCGCGTCGGCTCCTTGAAGCCGAAGCTGCGGAGCCATGTCCGCGTGCACCGCCATCGCTATCGCGACAGCTCCTGGTACGTCGTCGAGGACACCGCGTCCGGCCGCACGCACCGCTTCACGCCGGCCGTCTATCTCTTCGTCGGCCTGATGAACGGCCAGCGCACGGTCGACGAGATCTGGCATCAGGCGGTCGCGCAGCTGAAGGACGATGCACCGACACAAAGCGAGGTCGTCAGCCTGCTGGCGCAACTCAACGGCGCGGACCTGTTGCAGACGGATATTGCGCCAAATGCGCAGGAGATGCTGGCGCGCTACGGCAAATATGCGAAGGCCAGGCGCCGCGGCAGCTTCGGCAATCCGCTGGCCATGCGCCTGCCCGTGTGGGACCCCGATCGCTTCCTGGAGGCGACGCTTCCGCTGGTCCGCCCCGCGTTCTCCCGCACGGGAGCCCTGGTGTGGCTGGCTACGATGCTGATTGCCCTGGTGCTGATCGGCATCCACTGGAGCGAACTGACGGAAGGCATGTCGGACCGCATCCTCGCGGCGGAAAGCCTGCTGCTCACGGCGATGGTGTTTCCGGTCCTGAAATTCTTCCACGAACTGGGCCACGCCTACGCCACCAAGATCGGCGGAGGCGAGGTTCACGAGCTCGGCCTGATGGTGCTGGTATTCGCTCCGGTGCCCTATGTCGACGCATCCGCCTCGATCTCGTTCCGAAGCAAATGGCGCCGTGCCCTGGTGGGCGCGGCCGGCATGTTGACCGAACTGTTCGTGGCCGCGATCGCCATGGTGCTCTGGACGCTGGTCGAGCCCGGCCTGGTCCGGTCGCTGCTGTTCCAGACCGTGCTGATCGCCGGTCTATCGACCGTTCTTTTCAACATCAATCCGCTGCTGCGCTTCGACGGCTACTACATTCTGTCGGACCTCATCGAGATCCCGAATCTCGGCGCACGGTCGACGCAGTACTGGGCGTGGCTGATCAATCGGCTTGCGTTCGGCCTCAATGATTCCCCGCGCGCGACCACCCCGCGCGAGAGATACTGGTTCCTCGCCTATGCGCCGCTTGCGCTGGCCTATCGCATCCTGATGTTGTTCAGCATCTCGATCTTCGTCGCCACTCACTATTTCTTCGTCGGCGCGCTGATCGCGGTCTGGGGCCTGGTGCTCGGACTCGGCCTCCCCTTCTACAAGAGCGTCAGATTTGTGCTTACGGGACCACGGCTGGAGAAGCGCCGGCTTCGAGCGGTTACGATCAGTATCGCGGGCGTTGCCGTGGTCGTCGCCGCGCTGTTCCTGGTGCCGGTGCCGCTCTACAGCGTGTCGGAAGGCGTGGTCTGGCTTCCCGAGGAGAGCTATGTCCGCGCCGCCGACAGCGGCTTCGTCAGCAGGGTGCTGGCGAGCTCCGGCACCGGCGTGCATTCGGGCGACGTACTGGTCGAGGCGGACGAGCCCGAACTGAACGCCAGGATCAAGGTCCTGCAATCGGAGATCGACGGTCTGCGGCGACGCCTGGCATCCGAGCAGTTCACCGACCGCAACCAGGCCGAGATCACCCGCCAGGAAATCGCACTCAAGCAGACCAACCTGGAGCGGGCGGCGGAACGCCGCGACGCGCTCAAGGTCCGGAGCAGCGTCGACGGAATCTTCCTGTCTCCGGCCTCCGAGGACCTTCCGGGCCGCTACGTCAAACGCGGCGACGTGCTGGGCTATGTGATCTTCCCGCAATCGCGTATCGCCCGGATCGTGGTGCCGCAGGACGACATCGACCTGGTGCGCAACAAGCTGGAGAAGATGGACGTGCGGCTGTCGAACCAGCCGTCGACCAGCTACCAGAGCAAGATCGTGCGCGAGGTGCCGGCCGCCTCCGACCGGTTGCCGAGCAAGGCACTCACCGAGGCGGGAGGTGGACATTTCGCGGCCGATCCGCGCGACGGCAACCAGTTGAAGACGCTGGCGCGAAACTTCCAGTTCGATCTCGAACTACCGGCCGCGGCCGCCCACGCCAATTTCGGCAGCCACGTGCTGGTCCGGTTCGACCATGGCTTCGAGCCGCTCGCGGCGCAATGGTATCGGCGCATGAGGCAGCTGTTCCTGTCGCGGTTCGAAGCCTGATGGCGAGGGTGGCGGACAGCGACGAGGCCTGGCGCTCCCGCAGTCCCTACGCCGAGCGCGGCGATGTCAGGATCGCGCCGCTGGATTTCGCGCTGACCCGGACCTTCGGCGGCCTGCTGGCACGCCTGGAGAACTACGCCGGCAAGCTTGCCGCCCGCGTCAAGCTTGCCGACGCCTGTGCAGCCTCCTTCAGCGGCCTCAGCGACGAGGAACTGGCGGACTCGGCGAAACGGTTGCGCGGTCCGCTGCTGCGCCATGGCTTCCGCCCCGACCTCGTGGCGCAGAGCTTCGCCCTGGTCCGCGAAACGACCTTCCGGAAGCTCGGAATTCGCCATCACGCCGTGCAGCTGATGGGTGCCTGGGCGATGATCGACGGCCGCTTCGCCGAGATGCAGACCGGCGAAGGCAAGACGCTGACGGCGCTTCTCGCCGCGATCACCGCCGCGCTGTCGGGGCGGCCCGTTCACGTCATCACGGTCAATGACTATCTCGCCGCGCGCGACGCCGAAGAGCTCGGGCCGGTCTATCGCGCGCTCGGCCTGACCGTGGGTGTGATCCAGCATGACGACGAACCGGAGCAGCGCCGCGCCGCCTATGCCTGCGACGTGACCTACGGCGTCAACAAGGAAATCGCCTTCGACTATCTGCGCGACGGGCTCAAGCTCGGCGATCGCCGCAGGCACGCCAGCAGAATGGCCGGAAGACTGACCGGCGCCGACATGCCGCCGCTGCTGCTGCGCGGCCTGAACTTCGCCATCGTCGACGAAGCCGACAGCATCCTGATCGACGAGGCCCGCACGCCCCTGATCATCGCCGGCGCCGACGCCAATCCGCTGCCGGACGAAGTGTTCGCGCAGGCCCTCGGTTTCGCCGCGCGCCTGCAGTCCAGCGTCGATTTCGTGCTCTCGGGCAATGCGGGGCAGGTCGAGTTGACACCGGCCGGTTCCGCGACGTTGAAGAAGCTCTGCGAGGGACTGGACGGCGTATGGGTGGCGCGCAAGGCCCGCGAGGAGCTGGTCAGTTACGCGCTCGCGGCCCTGCATCACTACAAGATCGACCAGCACTACGTCGTTGTGGACGGCAAGGTCGAGATCATCGACGAATTCACCGGTCGCATCGCCGAGGGCCGCTCCTGGCAGCACGGCCTGCATCAGCTGATCGAAACGAAGGAGAAATGCGAGATCACGGCGCGTCACCAGACCCAGACCAGCATCACCTATCAGCGTTTCTTCCGACGCTATCTGCATCTCTGCGGCATGTCCGGAACGATTTCGGAGGTCGCCGGTGAGCTTCGCGCGGTCTACGGCGTGTCGGTGATTCGAATCCCGACGCACCGGCCGAGCCGCCGGAGTTCGCTCGGCACGCGGGTGTTTCGCACCGGCGAGCAGAAATGGGCGGCCGTCGTCGACACCGTGCGCGCCCGTCACGGCGAGGGTCGGCCGACGCTGATCGGCACGCGGGCGATCGAGACCTCGGAGCTGCTGTCGCGGCTGCTCGACAGCGCCGGAATCGAACACGTCGTCCTCAACGCGCATCATGACCGCGAGGAAGCGGCGATCGTCGCCGAAGCCGGCCGTGCCGGTCGCGTCACGGTCGCGACGAACATGGCGGGCCGCGGCACGGACATCAAGCTAGGCGAAGGCGTCGAGGCCGCAGGTGGCCTCCACGTGATGCTCACCGAGTTTCACGAATCCGCGCGCATCGATCGCCAGCTGATCGGACGCGGCGGCCGGCAGGGCCAGCCAGGGACCTATGAGGTGATCGCGGCACTCGATGACGAGTTGCCGCGTATCTTTGCACCCGCGCTGGCCCGCCTGCTCGACCGGATATTGGCCGGCCAGCAGGCACCGCTGCAGGGAGCCCTGGCCGGCATCCTGAAGCGCAGCGCCCAGAACCGGGCGCAACGCCTGCAGTACCGCATCAGGCAGCAGACGCTCCGGTTGCAGGACCAGCGCGACAGCATGCTGGCCTTCGCAAGGCCCGACTGAATCGGCGACCTCGCAAGCCGCCATACGGCGGGGCTGCGCGGCTATCGGATCTCGCCGTGGCGCGCCTCGTGGTCGTGCACCAGCTTGGTCATCAGGTCGAGCAGGCGCTTGGCGGCACCAGGGCTGAGGATGATGCGATGATGCAGCTGGATCTCCCGCGGTTGCGGCCCCATGTCCCAGTCCTGATTCACGCCGAAGGACAGGACGACCTCCTCACGGGTGCTGTTGCCGCTGACCACGTTGCAATAGGAGCTCTTCAGCTGCGAAGTGTCGACCCTGATCCCCTGCTGCGGCGCGCCGGCGTCCTTGCCCGGTTGCGACGCTGAATTCGGTGTGTCTTTCTCGTTGGACATCTGACTCTCTTCCATTTTCGCGATGATCCGCGTTACGGCCGCGGACCGCGGGATAACGCGCCGTCTTGCATGCGCGACAACGCGGCCGTTGGTATCCGGATTGCGCCAGCCGCCGGCGCGATGGCGCGCGCAGCAGGCTCGGGCGGGTGGAATGCTGCCGATGTCACCGGGGCCTGCGTCGCCCCGGTGTCTGCAACTGCGGAGATGGCAATGCGAATCGGCGGACGATCATCGCCGACGGGCGGCGCCGATGTCACTGCGGGCTGCAGCGTGAGGGCGGCCATCGAAATCCTGACGCGGCCATCCTGCCTTGCGTAGCGGTCGAAAGCGCCGGACGAATCGAACGGCGTCTGCGCACTCTCCATCGCCTCCTCGTCGAAGCGGCATTGATCGAAGCGGATGCGCAAGGGCTCCGCGCCAGCCGCCGCCTGACCGTTGACGTCCACCCCGAGCAACGCCAGCCCGGTCTCCGTCGTCTCGTCCAGATAGCGGACCGACAGCGCGGCGAGATCGACCGTGCCGCCGGGCAGCGCCTCGTCCGACACCACCGAGATCCGGACCAAGGCCGTGCCGTCATTCGGCATGCACGCGAGAGTCACCTGCGCAGCCTCGGGAAGGTCCGCGCCAGGTTCAACACCGATCACGCTCAGTCGCTCGGCATCATAGCTGAGCTTGAACACGACCGACCTGACGCCGCCTGCGCTCGTGAAGGACACGCCGAGGCTTCGCTCATGGCGGGCTTTGCGGCGCTTGCGGCCTTCGGGCACGGCGCCGGCCTGCATCAAAAGGGCTGGCGCCGCGACGGCGACGACGCTGTCGATCACCCGGGGCCCGGCCTCAGCCTTCACCGGCACCGCCGGCCGATGCGCAGGTCGCGGCACGGCCTCGCTGCGCCTCGCTCCGGATGCCTCCGGCGATCCCGACGGCAGCTGGCTGTTGCCGTGCTGGCCCGGCGTGCCCGGCCCCGCGCCGTCCTGTTGCGGCGTGCCGGTTCCGGCGGGCGGGGTGGCCGGCAGAGCCCTGTAACCATTGTCCGGCAGTTGCAGATGCTGCAGATCTTCCAGCAAGAAAGGCGAGGCGCCGTTCAGCCATGGCGTGCGCGATGGCTCCATCGGACAGTAATTGAGATCTCCGCCGGGCTCGGGGAGCGGATCGAGGCTCTTGGTGTTGACGTTGCCACCGTTCTGGTTCGGGACCCAGCCGCTGTAGGCAACGAAGGTGAAGTAGGGCAGCCCGGTCATGGGCGGCTGACCCAGCGTCTCACCCGTACGTCCCTTGAGTTCGGCGAATTGCGGGAACTCGAACTTGACGTCCGACGGCAGGATCGCGGTCGAGCGATCATCGTGGCCAGCCTCGTGCGCGACGCCGACCAGCGTCACGGTCACGGTCTCCGTCGCCTTGCCGCCATGGCCATCGTCAATGACGACATCATAGAGCTGGATCAGCCGCTGGCCGGCGCCGAGAGCGGGCCACTTGCCGGTGATGCGATAGGTCCATTGAACCGCGCCGGCAGCACCGCCGGCGGTGTCGGTGACCATGCTCGCTTCGAGCGTGCCGACATAGTTGTTGCCGCGATCGTGCGACTGCACGCCGACGACGTGCTTGTCATTCAGATCGAGGTCGCCGAAGGCCAGCCTGCCGGACATCACGCCCTTGCCATGATCGTCATCGCCGATGTCGATTTCGACGCCGGTGGATCCGACCTTCATCGTCGGCGCATCGTTGCTTCCCTTGATGGTGACGGTTACGGTCTGCAGCGCCTGTCCGCCGTGCCCGTCGTCGACGGTCACCTCGTAGGTCTGCGTCAGGGTCTGTCCGCTGGCGAGATGGTCGATCGCAGCGTCCGCCACCGAGAAGCTCCAGCCGATCTCTCCACCGCCGCCCTTGTCGTGCCTGCTCGTATCGAGCGTGAACAGGCCGACATAGCCGGTGCCTTGCGCTGCGAACGATGCCGAATGCACGTCGCCGATGTCGGCATCCGTGAACAGGATCGTTCCCGCGCCGCTCTCGAGCCGGTTCGGATGGGCGTCTTCCACCAGCGCGAGGTTCTGCGGGCCCGTGGAGATCACCGGCGCCTCGTTCTGGCCGATGATCGTGATCGTGACGCTGGCCTTCGACGACGCACCCGAGGCGTCCTCGACCACATAGTCGAACGTATCGGTGGTCGTCTCGCCCAGGCGAAGGCCGATGAACGCCCCGGCCGGATCATAGGTGAAGGTGCCGTCACCATTGCTGGTGACCTTGCCCTTCGTGGCATGAGCGCCGATATCGACCGAATAGCTGTGCGTGTCACCGAGGTCGGGATCGGTGAACGAGGCCGCCACCGTTCGGGCCGGACCGTGTTCCTGCACGTCGGCCACGATGTCCCTGGCCACCGGCGCATCGTTTTCGCCCTTGATGGTGATCGTGACCGTCGCCGTCGCGCGCGCGCCGGCACCGTCGATCACGGTGTAATGGAACCTGTCCTGCGCGGTCTCGCCGGCCTTGAGGCCGCCGAAGGCACCGTTCGGGTCGTAGCTGAAGGTGCCGTCGCCGTTGTTCGTGACCTTGCCCTTGGTCGCATCTGGCACGGTGTCGATGGTGAAGCTGTGGCTGTCGCCGAGGTCCGGATCGGTGAACGCGGCGGAAACCGTCTTGCCAGGTCCGTGCTCCTGCACGTCGGCGACGACGTCCTTCGCCACCGGCGCATCGTTCTCGCCCTTGATGGTGATCGTGACGATCGCAGTCGACGGCGCGCCCACGGCATCCGTCACCGTGAACCTGAACTTGTCCTGTGCGGTCTCCCCGGCCTTGAGGCCGACGAAGGCGCCGTTCGGATCGTAGGTGAACGTGCCGTCGCCGTTGTTCGTGACCTTGCCCCTGGTCGCGTCGGCCAGCGTATCGACGGTGAACGTATGCGTGTCGCCCAGGTCGGGATCGGCGAACGACGCGGAGATGGCCTTGCCCGGACCGTGCTCCTGCACGTCGGCAACGACATCCTGCGCGACCGGCGCATCGTTCTCGCCCCTGATGGTGATCGTGACGGTCGCCGTCGCGCGTGCGCCGGCACCGTCGATCACGCTGTACTGGAACCTGTCCTGCGCGGTCTCGCCGGCCTTGAGGCCGACAAAGGCACCGTTCGGATCATAGCTGAACGTGCCGTCGCCATTGTCGGTGACCTTGCCCCTGGTCCCCTCGGCCACGGTGTCGATGGCGAAGCTGTGGCTGTCGCCGACGTCGAGGTCGGTGAACGACGCGGTCACAATCCTGGCCGGACCGTGCTCCTGCACGTCGGCGGCGATGTCCTTCGCCAGCGGCGCGTCGTTCTCCCCCTTGATGGTGATCGTGACGATCGCGGTCGACGGGACGCCCGCGGCGTCGATCACCGTGTATCTGAACTTGTCCTGCGCGGTCTCCCCGGCCTTGAGACCGACGAAGGCCCCGTTCGGATCGTAGGTGAAGGTGCCGTCCGCCTTGTTGGTGACCTTGCCCTTCGTCGCGTCCGTGGTCGTATCGATGGTGAAGCTGTGGGCATCTCCGAGATCGGCATCATCGTAGGATGCGGCGATCGAAATTGCCGGACCATGTTCCTGCGCCGCGTCGGCGACGTCGTGAGCCACCGGCGCATGGTTCGGACCGGCGGTCACGACGATGCTGACGATGGCGGTCGACGACGCCCCGGCCCCGTCGACAACCGTATAGCGGAACTGATCGGTTGCCGTGGTACCGAGCGCGAGGCTAAAGGCCCCGTTGGGATCGTAGCTGAACGTTCCGTCGGCGTTGTTGATGACCTTTCCTCTCGTGCCATCCGTGACGGTATCAACCGTGAAGCTGTGCGTATCGCCGACGTCGGCGTCGCTGTACGAGGCCGTCACCACGATCGCCGGGCCCTGCTGCGCCACGCCGGCAGTCACACCATGGGCGACCGGGGCCTCGTTCTGACCGGTGATCGTCACCGTCACGACGGCGGTCGACGAGGCACCGGAATCGTCGGTCACCGTGTAACGGAAGTGATCTGTCGCTGTCGCGCCGTTCTTGAGGCCGTCGAACGCGCCGTTCGGATCGTAGCTGAACGTGCCGTCGCCGTTGTTCGTGACCTTGCCCTTCGTCGCGTCGGTCGACGTATCGATGGTGAAGCCGTGAGTATCGGCGACATCGATATCGGTGAAGGAGGCCGCGACCGAAACGGCCGGGCCGTGCTCCCTGGCGTTGACAGCGACGGCATTGGCCGACGGTGCCTGGTTCTCGCCCATGATCTGCACGACCACGCGCGCCGTCGACGATGCGCCTGCCGCATCGGTCACCGTGTAACGGAATTGATCGAACCCGATCTCTCCGGCCTTCAGGTAGGCGAACGCTCCATTCTGATCGTAGATGAAGGCACCGTTACCGTTGTTGGTGACCTTGCCCTTCGTCTTGTCCGTCGTCGTGTCGATGGCAAACGTATGGACGTCGTTCGCGTCCGGATCGGTGAAGCTCGCGATGATCGCCAGCGGGGCGTCGGTCTCCTTCACGTCGGCCGAGAGGTCTTGCGCAACAGGGGCCTCGTTCTGGCTGGGCGCGACGTCGACGGTGACGGAGCTGCTGGTCGCGCCGAAGCCAAGCAGGTCGAAATACAGCGTCAGCGTCGTGCCGGCCGCGATGCCGCTCAGGTCCTTCCTCACCGTGATCAGTTGCGACAGCGAGCCGCCGTCGCCCGATGCGGCATGGCCGGACACCGTGACGCCGGGCCCGAAGAAGATCTGGCCCGTCGACTGGATGTTGAGGAATGCGTCGGTGTTGGGCAGGCCGGTGGCCGCCCCATTCACCGGATCGCCGTTCTGGTCGAGCAGTGCCACCTCGAACGCGTCGGGCGGATTGCCGCCGGCGTTCGCCAGCAGATGATCGGCCAGCACGGTGAACTCGAGCGTATCGACGCCGGCCGGTACGACGAAGCTCTCGGACAGGCCCGACAGCGTCGTGGCGTTCTCCGTCAGCACCAGCGTGCCGCCATTGACGCTGGTGGTGCCGTGGCTGGTCCAGTTGGAGGGGAGCTGGGCGGCGACGAGGTCCGGGTGCGACGACGTCAGGATCTGGGTGACCTGCTGCTCGGTCATGGGCGGCAGGCTGACGATCGGCGCATGCACGGCACGGATGATCTGCGCGTCGATGGCCGACGGCAGGCGACGTTCGGATGGCGCGAGCGAGGCGGACATCAGATCGTTCGGGTAGATGCCTGCGTCGAGGTGGTCATCGTCGGGCGCAGATGTCAGCTGCGCGGTGAAGCCGGGGCCGAAGAACACCTCGGAGCCGGCCACCGCGCCGACATGTGCGGCGAACGCCGGAATATCGCCGTTCATTCCGAGCAGATGCCCCTCCTCATGCATCAGCACGGTGAGGAGATCATATCTGCCTGCGGCTGCCGAATTTCCGGTGGCGAGGAACGCGCTGCCGTTCAGCACGGTGTCGAACTCGGAATGATCGAACGGCGCGGAGTCAACGTACCAGCCCGCCCCGCCGGCATCGCGATCGAGGAAGATCGTGCCTGCCGTCGGCAGGCCGCCTGATCCAACCGCAGTGATCCTTGCTTCGCCGAGCTCGGTTCCGGGGAGGTCGGTGAAGTACAGATCGATGGTCATTGAAGTGCCAGGCGGCAGGATCGCATTCCAGAGCGCCTGAGCCGCCTCCGATAAAGCGGCAAACTGTCCGTCGCTGATCGCGGCGAAGTCGGCATTCAGGGCGTTGACCTGGGTCGCCTGCAGAACGCCTCCCGGGACCTTGATGACCGCAATGGCTCCCGCGCCACGATCGTTCAGCAGCTGGGTAAATTGTCGCTCTGTCAGAACTTCAAGCCGCCCGAACCCTGCTGGGGTTCCTGGAGCACGAGGGAGAGCTGTACCCAGCTGATAACCTGAGTTCCTTATCTGAATGCTCTTCTGTCCATTGCTCAAGGTTGTGATCTTGTCGACCAGAACCATGTGGCCTTCAAACTGACCGGCGGCATTTCGCGGACCGGCGGCCAGATCCACTTGGACCGAAGACCCCCATTTCACGACTGTCGTCTCGATCTGGGAGAACGTAGCGCCAAATCGAGCATGGGCTTGCTTCAGTCCAGCGGAATACAGCTCCTGGACGGCGTTCTTGAAGAACGCCGCCTGCGTCGTGGCGCTATACATGCGCTGATTGGCACCGTTGAACAGGCTGACACTATTATCAGCCGCCTGCGCGCGTGTTGCCTCGAAACCGCAGTCTTCACCAAGCTGCGCAAAAACCCCGCCTTTGCCGGGAGAGCGTTCGAAGCCCTGCATCTCCGGCGGCAATCTGTCGACGACCGTATTTTCTACACTGAACGGCTGCTCGGGCACCTCGAGAGGCTCAGGCCCGAACTTGGAGAAATCGACTTTCAGCGGCTTCTGGAACGGTTGCGGCTCGACTTCCACCGGCTCGCCCTGCCACTTCGAGAAGTCAACCTTCGCGCCTGGAGGCGCACGCCCGGCCGCCGCTTCCTCCGCCGCCAGGCTCCCTTCGACGGCCGGCGCGCCGTGCGCCGAGGTTTCCGCGACGGTGCCGGACATTCCCTTGGCGCCGACCGATTTAAGGCCGGCCAACGTCATGACGAATGTCAGGGTGCCGATAATGCCTTTGCCGATTCGCGTACCGGTCGACTGCTTTCGTCCCTCCATATCGGTCTCGTGCGCAGCATCCACGATCTGCGTGCCGCCGATCAGATCATTGACGCCGAGCAGCAAGGCATAGGCCCCGCTCTCCCGCTCCGTGCGCTGCATGAACGTGCTGCCGATGCCCGCGACCATATTGTAGGTCTGCCGCAACATCGGGTTGATCGACAGCACAGCTTCGACATACGGATTGTCGCTCTTCTTGGTGACGCTTTCGAACATGCCGGAGAACAGACCCGCAAACTGTCCGCCGATGTCGGCCAGTATGTTGAACGTCTCGTTGCGCATGAGAGCATCGGTATCGATCGACCCCGGATCCCAACTGGCTTCGGCCTCGGAACCAAACGTCTCAACGCCCTCGTGCCCGGTCGGATCGGTATAGCGCAGCGGATTTCCGAAGACGTAGGAGTACCGATTGAGACTCGGAGGATTGTTGGCGTTTCCGGTAAAGCTGTCCTGCGTGATGAAAGTACCGGTCCTCGAATCGTAATAGCGCGCGCCGAAATATTGCAGCCCCGTTTCCTTATCCAGGTCCTTGCCGGTGAAGAGCTTGGGATTGTCGGACGTTCCCTCGGTCCGAACCACATTACCCCAGGCATCATACAGATAGCTCACCTGAATCACTCCGGACTCGCTGGTGAGTTCGGAGGTACTGCCAAGCCCGTCGATCAGGTAGAACAGGCTCGACCGGGAATGGGTGGAAAGATCGACGTCCGTGACCGAGATCAGGCCGAGACCGTAATTGTACTGACGCAACGTCTGTCCTGTCGCGCCGTCATATTCCTCCAGAGTCGCGCTGCCGTCGTACAGGTACCTGGTCTCTCCCGCGACGGTGAGCTTCTTGCTGCGCAAGCCCTGCACGCCGTAGTCGAACTTGATCGGATTGGCCTGCTGGTCGGCAGTCAAGACCAATTGGTCGAGGATGTTGTAGTAGTATGGGACGGTAACACCGGCGATTGTCATACCGACGCGATTGCCGTTGGCATCGTATTGATACGCGACACTCTTGGTCGGATCGATCGCATCGGTCACCGACATCAATCGATTGGAATTGGGATAGTAGGCGTAGGTCCGGCTCACCGCCTTCGCCGGATCGCTCGGGTCGGAACCCGTTTCAGACAATCGATTGCCGACCTTGTCAAAGGCATATGTCAGACTCGCGCCGTTGGCGTATGTGACCTGGCGCAGCCGATCCAACCCATCATAACTGTAGGTCGTCGTCTTCAACGCGCCGCCGTCGATAGTGGCATGCGCCTCGATCTGCGAACGACGATTTCCGGCGCTATCGTAAGTGTAAACGAAACTCGAGATCAGTTGGCGCGCCGAGGGCGTGGTACCCGGAACGGCGGTGTCGGGAGAGGATCCTGGAGCCAACTGGCGATTGACGACATGGGTCAGCCGATTCGCCCTATCGTATGAATCGGCAAACCCGTAGTCGGCAACTGTGCCATTGGGATACACGACCATCCGCAGCATCCCGTTCTGATAGTATTCGTAACGGGTATCGCCATCCTCGGTGTTGGCGAGATGCAAGCGATTGCGATGGTCGTATGTATAGGTCGTCGTCCGGCCGTCCGGGTCGGTGACGCTCCGGCGATTGCCCAATTTGTCGTAGGTGAAGGACGTCGTCTTGCTGTCGTTGACGAAAGTCTCGCGGATTTCCCGGCTCAGATCGTCATAAGCGTAGGTCGTCTGCTCGGTGACGCTGGCCCCGCCGATCTTCTTGACCTGAGCGGCCAGCAATACATTTCCGTTTCCGTCGTATTGGTATTCGAATGACAGCGGCTGGTAGTCGATGGTCGGAAGAACGGCACCCGAGTAAGTCACCGTGCGCACGCGGTTCAGGTAATCGTATGTCATCACCGTCTGCTGGGTCAGCGGATCGACCACGAGGTTCTGATTGCCGTTGGCGTCAAAGCCGTAGTGCCAATGCTGACCGTCGGCCAAGACGCTGTCCGTCATCCGATTGAGCTTGTCATAGACATTCTCGACCTGACGTCCGTTGGCATCGATCTGGAATCGCAGATTACGGTTTGCATCGTAGCGATATTGCGTGGTGCCGCCTCCGCGTCCAGTTTCGTCGACCGAGACGAGCATCCCGAGTTCGTCATATTGATAGCTCGTTCGGTGACCAAGGGGATCGGTCACGCTCGTCTTGTCGTCGTTCTCGTCATAGGTGAAGGTCGTCGTCTCACCATTGCCGTTGGTCTGACTGACAAGGCGATGCCGCGCGTCGTAGACGTAGGCGACTTCGGCGATAAAGCCGTTGGGCCCGGTGTCGAAGACCGTTAGATTCCCTGTCACCGGAGCATAGTCATAGATCGTCGTTCCGGCATCGATCGTCCCGGCCGCTTCGACCTTCCTGAACAGCCGGTTGGCACCATCGTAGAAATATTCCGTAACGTTGCCATTGGCGTCCGTGGACGACGTGACATTGCCGTTCCCGTCATAGACATTCTGGAGCAGGACGATTTCGGACGTCTGGTAGTACTGAGCGAGCCCCGGGCTCCTGATGCTCTCTTGCACCAGCCGGCCCAGCGAGTCGTATTGAACGATCGTCTCGGCACCGGTCTCGGCATAGCGGCGGTCGCGCAGGACAGCCTGGTTCTGCTTGTCGTCGTAAACGATCGCCTTGGACGTGAGCGCCGGGCCGCCTGCAGCTTCGGCGTCCTCTGTCAGGATCAGGCGGTTCTTCGCGTCATACGTATAGCGGGTCTCGTATCCCTTCTTGTCGACAACCGACCTCAGATTGACGCCGTCGTAGGTACTGCGAATCGTGTTTCCATAGGGATCGGTTACAAGGATCGGCCGGCCAAGCCCGTCGTATTTCGTGACTGTCTGATTGCCGTTCGGATCCGTCATGGTGACGGCGCTGTTCGTGTCGTCATAGACGTAGGACGTCACGGTCGCCGGCAGGCCGGGATCAATCTGCTTCAGGACCCGATCAAGGTTGTCATACGTGGTGACGAACGAATTGCCGCGCTTGTCGACACGACGGATCAGGTCGCCATTGCCGTTGTAGAAGAACTGCTCGGCAGGCGTGCTTCGGTCATCGGCCGTTTGGACGTACTGGGCCGAAATCCTCCTGTTCAGCCCGTCATAGACATAGGTGACATCGACGTCGTTGTTCCAAGGATCGCTGATCGTCGCGACGTTCCCATTGCCGTCATAGGTGTAAGTCGTCGCAAGGTTCAGGCCGCCGGCATCGGCAATCTGGGTATGAATGCGGTCGAGACCATCCTTCAGGGTGACGGTTCGGTTCCCATTGGCATCGATCGAAACCGAGCTGTTCGCCAAATAGTCCGGATCGTACGTCGTCACGTACGTATCGGTCTGAGCCCCCGGCCCGCCTCGATTGACGGTCTGTTCGATCCGATGCGCCTGATTGCGACCATCATAGCCGCCATAGGTGATCTTGAGGCCGGTGCTGAGGTTGGTCTGGGTGGTCAGATGTCGGTTGACATAGGTGTAGTCCGTCTCGTTGCCGAGAGCGTCGACCTCCGACTTTATGGTGTAGTCGGCGTTATAGGTGAACGTCGTCCCATGACCGTTTGCATCGAGATTGGAAAGGACGTTGCCGACACGGTCGTAGCTTGTTCTGACCGTTGCGCTTCCGGAGCCATCCGCGTTTGCCGGAACGTTGGCCGTGATCCCGACGACACGGTAAAGTCCATCATAGGTGTAGGTGGTCGTATTGTTGAAGAGGTCCTTCTCCGACAGCTTCCTCAGCGCATCGTAAGTCGCGCTATAGGTGGTCACGCTGCTCGGCGTTCCCGCCGATCCGCCCAGCAACGTCGTTGATTTGAGCCGGTTCAGGCCGTCGTACTCGTACTTTCGGGCGTTGCCGGCCGCATCGAGGTCACGGACAAGATTGCCGTCCTCGTCGTAGAAGTACTGCCACTTCAGGGTGACGCTCGACCCGTCCGCCTGCTTGACGTCCCTGGCCGTCCTGGTCGTGAGCCGTCCGGCATTGTCGTACTCGAATTCGATGAGCTGGTTGAGGCCGTTCGTTGTTGTCTTGACCGCCCCGCCCGGGAGATAGCTGTAGGTCGTGCGTTCGGCCCAATCACCTCCGGCCGTGGCGTGGAAGATATCGTCATAGACGGTCTTGCTGAGGATCCGGTTGAGACCGTCGTATTCGTAATGGGTCCGATGACCCGCATTGTCGCTCTGGTCCGTCATGCGTCCCCGAACGTCATAGACCATCTCGGTCCGAACCCCTACGGCATCTACGGTCACCGTGAGATTGCCGAACGCATCGTAGGAGAGAAACTTCGTTTCGTTACCGGAGGCGTCCGTGGAACTGGTCAGGTCCCCCGGACCGTAGGTGCCGTCATAGGTCTTCACCTGCGAATAGGAGAACGTTCCGAGCGTGCCCAGCGCGTCGGACGTGGACATTGTGTGACCCGTGGCCGGATCGATGACCGAGGAAGTGGTGTGGCCCTCGGCGTCCGTCGCACTGACGAGCTTGTCGAAGATCGGATCGTATGTCGCAGACGTCGTGATGTCGGACACCGCGTTGCCACTGGCATCGGTGACCGGCGCGCCGACCATCGACGTGATCTTCGTCTCGACGACGTTGCCGAGATTGTCGTATTTGAAGGTGGTCACGCGCCCGAGCGCGTCGGTCTGCGAGACGAGGACGATGTCCTTGCCCTGCTTGCCGCCGTCGACGAAGGCTTCCGGATGCGGCGTCTGAGGTGTGGCCCACACCATGGTGGTGGTGCGACCTTCCGGCGCCTCGATCTTGGTCACCGCGCCGTATTCGTTGAGCGTATAGGTGGTGGGTCCCACGCCCGTACGCGCGTCCGAGACCGTTCTTGTCCTGGCGCCGAAATCGTACTGGTACTTGACGACGGATTCGCCTGATCCACCGGTGGCTCCGCCTGGCATGTGCACGGCGAGCACCCGCTCGCCCGCGACGTTCAGGCTCTGGAAATACGCGTTGATCTGCGCACTCGCTCCGGAGGTCGGCAGATCGCCGGACTTGGTGGAACCCGAGTAATATTCGTAGGTCGTCTTCGCCCCATCGGGGCTTGCGCTGCTGTTGCTCGGCACGGTGCGCGACAGCATGTTGTGGCCGAGACGCTCGTCACCCGGCGTATATGTATACTTCGCGACATAGCTGTCGCTGCCGTCGGAACGCGTGGCGGCGCGGACCATGCTGGTCAGATTGCCGTATCCGTCGTCGTAGTAATAGTGGATGTCGAGGCCCTGGAGATCGTGGCCGGGGCTGGTGGGGTCGTATCCCTTCAGCTCGACGACGCGATTGTCGCCGAAAATGGCCTCGTAAGTGAAGACGAAGGCGCGGTTTGACGCGTCCTTGACGACGTCAACCGTCGTCGCGTCGTCGTCGAGCTTGCCGACGAGGTCCGGGTCCAGATCGCCGACGCGGGGATCGAGCGCTGCGTCCTTGGTGTAGTAAAGATCGATCCGGTTTCCGCTGGCATCCTCGATATAGCGGAGCGTGAAGGTCTTGCCGTAGGGGGCCAGCTCGGGCTCGAGCTCGAAATGATAACGCGTATGCGAGGCGGTGAAGAAGTCATAGGCCGCCTTGCTCTTGTCCGGCTGGACCAGGACCGAGTGATAGCCCGGCTGTGGGTCGAAGAACAACGCTGTCGCAGCGACATTGCCGGGCACGCCGTAGAGTGCGGCCAACCCGGGATTGGCATGCCCCGTGCCGTTGAAAGTGTTGCCCGTTCCCTCGCCACCCACGATTGTCAGGAGGCCCTTGTCGTCCTGGACAAGCTTGACGTCGTAGGAACTGCTCCAGCCGGCTCCAAACGGGCCGGCCGATGAATCGCCCTGGCTGTTGTAGGTACGGGAGAAGTCGAGGCTGAGGCCGCGCCCCGGGATCGAGATGTCGTTCTCCGTGATGGCCAGATGGCCGTCCCACAGATCGACGCCATGGACCATCTGATGCCCGACCGGGAGCGCCTGATCCTGATCCAGCTGGTCGGTCATCAGGCCCTTGGCAACCGCCGACTTGCCCGGCGTCGTCGGCGCCGCCGAATTGTATGCGGTCGCGGTGAGCACATAGGCGTGGTTCTTCAGGCCCGGATCGAGACTCGCCACCGCGTCGATCAGCTTGTGATAGACGCCGGGGTCGAGCAAAACGTCTTCGAAGCGCGCGATCACATTGGCCGGATCGAGGCCGTCGCGGACATTGGTCGCAACGTGGCCGTCGATCAGCAGGGTGACCTTCGACCGCAGGTCCAGCGAGAAGATGAAGTCGCCGTTCTCGTTGACGACGGTGCCGTTGATCTGGTCGACGCGTGTTGCGGGGATCTCGACATTGGTCGTGATCGCCAGATTGACCCCGGGCAGCAGGTTCTTGTTGCCCGGCTCGTCATCCGAAACACGCTTGTAGATCGTCAGGGACGGCGTCGGACTGTGCATGGTCGCGATACCGGCCGGGCGACCACCGGTCGCGACGGGCGCGCGCAGACTGCCATCGGGTACGCCGAAGACCTGCTGGCCGTTCTCGATGTGGAACAGATAATCCGCGCGCACGTCGATCAGGGCATTGGCCTGGCGCTGGCTGTTGTTGTTCAGCGGCAGATCGTCCACCGCGATCTTGCGCAGCAGCGTGGGTGACGTCTTGAGCGCGGCCTCGACCTGTCCCAGCATGGCCTTGGCATCGAAAACCAGAACGCCGCCCGCGCCGTTGTCGGTCGGCAGGCCCTGATAGGTGACGTAAAGGAAGAGGCCGTCCTCGGACATCGCGATGTCGGTGGGGAAGCCAAACGGAATCGGCCGCGTGGCGGCAACGAGCTGCGGATTGGGCCCGAGCGGGTCCTTGATGATGCCGACGTTGCCGTCCATGTAGAGCGGATTGGCGGTCTGGTCGAGGAAGCCGCTGACCCCGGTCGCATTGAGGCCGACGCCGTTGTAGCCGCCGCCGAATACTGAATTGAGCTGATCGGCCCGCCCCGTGACGAAGGCGTAGCTGCCGTCCGGCGTGAACACGATGCCGCCGGCATTGTGCACCGACAGCTGGGAGTTTCCGGGAGTCGCGAGCTTGTCGAGGTCGAGCGGGATGGATTGCTTGGTGCCGTTCGCCGTGTTCGTCACGAACACACCGGCTGCATCCGAGCCCGAATTGGTAAAGGCGACCCCGGTCCCGCCGGGCGTGACCGTGACCCCATTGGTCCCGCTGGCTCCCGGAATGACCGTCGCCTTCGGAGCCGCGCCCTTGGCGAAGGTTTGCGTCAGATCGATATCGATCAGGTTGCCGGGCAGATCCGTCCAGGCGTGGGGGCCGTTGGGATCCGGATGCTCGTTCGGCGCCGTGGCGTACAGGTGCAAGCCATCGGCCGAAACGGCGAGATTGCGGAACCCGGAGGGGGCGATCGAACTCTGCGCGAAGGCGTCCTGATTGGACTGGTCAAGGCCCGACAGCGCGACACTGCCGATCGCGATGTTGCGCACCACCGAATTGTAGGTCGGCGACGCCGGATCGATGTCGATCTGGAAGATGTAGGACGACGCAATGCCCTCGATCAGATAGGGATTGTGAGCAGCGACATAGGCGAACCTGCCGTCCGGGGAGATCGCGATGCCGTAGGGCTGCGCGCCGAACGGCATCCGGATCTCCTTGTAGTGCGGGTTCGCCTCGAGATCGACGAACGTGCTGTCGTCCGTGACGGTCACGCCGTTGCGGTTCGTTGCCGTCAGCACGAGCCGGTAGAATCCGGTCGCGTAATTCGACGGATCGAACTGCGAGACGAGCTTGTCGCTCAAGACTTCATCGGTCCCGGAGTTGAGCAGGATCGAATCGCCGCCGTCATACGGTTTGAGTTCGAGAGTCCATTTGTCGACGTCGCGCAGGTTGACCGTGCCGAGGATGTCGATCGGTTTGGTCAGGACGGCGGCATGCAATTGCGGATCGACCGCAACGCCCTTCGGCGCCGGAATGGTGTGCGGCTTGATCGTCAGCGCGGGCGCACCACCGCCGACGTCGATCTCCTGAAGCGTGACGGTGTCGACCACGGCAACGCGGCCCGAACCAAGCAGCGTGACATAGGCCCGTGTGTTGTCGGGGGTGACCGCGACGTCGCGCGGATACGGGATGTCCTTTGCGGTTTCGAGCGGAATGCTGGCGATGAGGCTGCCGAACGTGCCGGGATTGGTCGCATCGATGCGATGCGTGGGATCGCCATCGATGACGCCGAGGTCGCCCTCCACTCCGTTTGCGGTGTACTTCTCCGGAATCGTCACGAAAACATAGGTGCCGTTCGGTGTGACCTTCGCTGCGTTACTCACGACCGGCGTGGCGACGTTCGTCACAAGACCGTTGCTGAAGACCGGAACCTGGTCGGTGCGGGTGACCGTGATCTGCGCGAGACCCAGAGTCACCGAGTCCGGGACGGTTATGTGCAGTTCGCCGTTGTTGCTGCTCCCGTTCGGCTTGGCCGTGATCACGATGTTGCCGGGCATCGTGAAGGTGACAATGAGATCCTGCGGTGACCCCTGTGTCCCCGACTTGATGAAGTTGCTGCCGGAGAGAACCACTTCGGGCTTGATGTTGCCGCTGGCCTGGTCGACCGGGAACGCCACGCGGATGCCGGTGATCTGTGGCGCGGCCGGATCGATCGTCTGGGGCGGGTGGATGCTGGTCTGGAACTTGTTCACCACGCCAGGATCGATCTGGAAGTTGGACGTCGTCGTGACCGGCAGGCCCGCGTGCGGAATCAGCTGGAGCAACAAGGGCTGCGGCTGCGGCGCCGAGGGCATCGCCATCGTCGCGAGTATGCCGGCCGTGCCGGAGACACCAAACACGCCCATGAAGCCGCCGTCATTCGCGATGGCGGCCGTGAAGGCCGTCTGGCTTGCCTGCGCCTGCTGGAGTTGCAAGGTCCCAAGATTGGTATCGCCGTAGGCGACCATGTAGAGCGACTTGCCGGTCACGCCGTTATAGGGCGGCGAATTGGTATGGGCATAGCCGTCGGTGCCGACGACGCCGTTCTCGACCTGCCACCAGATCGGACGCGTGCTGCCGTCGTCGTTGAGATAGTCGCCGGCCTGGAAGAAGTAGACCTTGGTGCCGGGCGCGATGGACGGATCGACCTTGATCGCGAGTTGGACCGGCACCTGCAGCGGATTGGGGCCGACATCGAGGTTGAACGCCGCAGCGTAGTGGAAGCCGCTCGGCAAGGCCTGCGGCAGATCGGCAGGGCCGGCTGGCTTGATGCTGACCGTGGTGGTGCCGCTGAGCACGCCCGGAGCAACCGCGACGATCGAGCCGTCGCTGCCCTGAACCACGGCGCCCTCCTTGCCGACGACGACATTGCCGGTCTGGGGAACCTGGACCTTGACCGGCACCACGACTTCGGCAGCACCGTTGATGATGGTGACGGTCGCCGTACCCGGGGCGATCGCGGTCATGAAGCCGTCGGCGGTGACCGATACGATACCGGGCTTGTCGACGAAATAGCGAGTGCCGGTCGATGCCGCCGCCAGATCGGTGGTCAGCAGCTGGTCATCGCCAGGATGCACGTCGAACTGCCGCGTGCCGCCATTGCTGGCCAGCGACACTGCGAGCGGATAGAGATCGATCCCCTTGTCGTAGAGTCGCTTGCCGAGCGCGTTGGCAGGCACCCCGACGGTAACCGCCGTCGCCGCGGTGACGCCGTGGCTGCTTGCCAGCAACACGGTGGTTCCGTCATGCAATGCCGACACACGTCCAGCGGCGGAGACCGAAGCCACCGCGGAGTCGAGCACCTGGAAGGAGAGATAGGACGACGGCAGCACGACGTCCTGCTGATCCACGAAGTCGCCGATCAGAACCATGGTCTGGTTGCTGCCCGCGGCAAGACGCGGCGCGCGGTTCTGGAAGTCGAGCTTGACCAGGGCCGCGTTGCTGACGTCGACCGCGACGGTCGCGACCGTCGATTTGTTGAAGCCGTCGTCCGCCTGGAATTCGAAATCGGCATGGCCGATGAACCCGAGCCCCGGAACGAACGTGACGGTGTGACCGTCCGGATTGAGCGTCGCGGTGCCGTTGAGCGAGGAGACCAGCTTGAAGAACAGCGGATCCCCTTCCGGATCGCTGGAGATCGTGTTCAGGTCGATGGTGAGCGGAAGGTCGACATGGGTGAGGACATCCTTGTCCTGCGCGACCGGCGGCGGCGCGGCGAGGAAGCCGTAATTGCTGCCGAGCAGTTGGGCGTCTGAAGCATTCACCACACCGTCACGATTGGCGTCGGCACCAGGCAGATAACCGGATTGCCCCGCCGATTGACCGAAGGACTGTGCGAGCAACGCGCTGTCATTGCCATCGACCGTGCCATCCTGGTTGGCATCGCCCGCGATGAACAGCTCGACCGTATAGGCGCCCGCAGTTGCGGCGCTGGAGCCCGTGATCCTGAGCAGGTCAACGCCGTCGCGGCCGACCGCGAACAAGGCGAACGAGCTGCCATTGCTGCTGCGCTGGATCAGCGGGATCAGGCCGTCGATCGCCGGGATACCGGGCTGGAAGGTGCTGCCGTTCGCCGCTGTGATCTGCACGCCGACGAGCACCTTGCCGGTCGGCGTCGCGCGCAGCTCCGACGGCCGCAGGTTGAACGACAAATAGTCGGTGCCACCGGCCGACAAGCTGCCCTGATAGGGACTGGCACCGAAATCGCTCGGGCCATGGAGGTCCGCCGTGAGCGGCGCAACCTGCGCAATCGTTCCATAGCTGATGACACTGCCGGCGGCACCGGTCGGGGAGGTCGCGACGATCAGCCTGTGCGGATCGGCGGCAGAGTAGCCGTAACGGCTGCTCAGCCCGTTGCGGGTGTTGTGTGCGGAGGCGAGGTTGCCGGCGCCGTCGTAGGAATAGACCACGCGCGTGCCGTCGGACGCCACGATCGCCGTAATCCGCCCGGACGCATCGCGTGTGAACTGCACCGAATCGCCATTCGCGCTGACGATTCCGCTATCGCTGAAATACAGTTTGTTGCCGCCCGGCAGTATCTCGTCGATCACACCTCGCGTGGTGCTGAGATGATAGACCGTGCCGTCCTGCGCCTTGAGCGTGTAGTCGGCCGCACCGAAAGCGCCGTTGGTCGGGTTGTACGGCCGGGCCGTCTGCAGCTCGTAATAGCCGTTCGGTCCCTTGCTGAGCGGAACGGTCGAGGATTCGAGCCGATAGGTCACGCCCGGATCGGCGGTGAATTTCGCAGTGTAGTAGGTCACGCCGAGTTGCACGTGCTTCTCGGGCGTGAAGGTGAAGCCGGCGCGCTGTCCATCCGGCAGGGTCAGATAGACGCGGGTGCCATCGACGAAGGGATTGTAGATACCGAGACTCTCGCGCCCGGTCGGGGGAATGCTGGTCTGGATCTGGGGATCGAGATTGGCAAGACGCCAGCCATAGCCGAACGAGCCGGCGATGTCCTTGTCCAGCGAGGAGTAGGACCGCACCAGGTTGACGGTGGTGCCGCCGAGCACCACCGTCAGATCGGTGAAATTCTCCACATAGGCGGACGGCCGGGTGGGCGCATCGGCCTCCACGATGGTTTGCACCACGGTGCTGCGGCCGCTTACATCGGTCGCGGTCAGACGAAGCTGGTAGGCGCCGCTGCGCAGCGCGGCCGGATCGAAGCGGGTGATGGTGCCGCTGACAGGCGTGGTGCCGGCTGCGATGATCGTGAAATCATTCGAGCCGACCAGCGCGCGCTCGAGCACCCAGCTGTCCAGATTGCTGTCGCTGACCGTGGCGTGGAGGTCGAGTGCCGTGGTCAGCAGCGCATGATTTGCGATGTTGTCGAACGAGACCAGCGGCGCGGCGTGGTCGTTCGGATCGCGGACCTTGAGCACGGTATGCGCGCTTCCGGTGCGGCCGTCGGCATCGGTGGCCGTAGCATCAACGGCGAAGACCCCGGGGGCCTGCGGCGTGTAGCTGGCGCGACCATGGCTGTCGAGCGCCAGCACCTGTCCGTTGACCGACAGCGTCAGCCCCTGGATCGGTGCCGTGCCGGTCGCCGCCACGTGCAACAGCACGGCCGTGCCCGGAATGTCCGGGAAGCTCGGCGTGATCTCGACGATGACCTGCGGCGGCGCGGCCTCGAGAGTCGCGCGCAGCGTCGCCACCCGCGAGGTGCTGAGCTCGCCGTCGGACACGGTGAACTTGATCGCATAGTCGCCGGTCTGCGTCGGCCCGGGCGTCCAGGTCAGACGTCCGGTGTGGGTGTCGAGCGTTGCTCCCGCGGGCAGGCCGAGCGCGGAGAATGCGAGCTGCGTGTTGAGATCGGGATCGCCTGCAACCAGTTGCAGGCTGAAGGGCTGGCCGACGACGACACCATGGTCGCTGACCTGCAAGGTCGGCGGACGGTCGACATTGTCGATATGAATGTTCGCCGACAAGGTATCCGAAAGCCCGCCGGGATCGACCGCCTTGAACCTGACGGTGTAGTCGCCGGCCTGCTCGAAGCCGGGTGTCCAGATCAATTGCGCCGTGGCGGTGTCGAACGTCGCGCCGGTCGGCAGCCCCGAAACCAGACTATAGGTCAGCGGATCGTCATTCGGGTCGGCCGCCGAGATCGCGAATTGCAGCTTGGTGCCTTCCCGGCCGGATTGCTGCTGCAGCGGGATGAAGTGCGGCGCTTCGTTCGAGGCGGTGACGGTGATCGCAATGGTGCGCGTCGTGGTGAGGCTGCCGTCGGTGGCCGACAGCACGATGCCGCTGTACTTGCCGACCTGAACCAGGCCGGGAGTCCAGGTCAGCACGCCCGACGCGGGATCGATCTTCGCTCCGACGGGAAGATTGGCGGCCGCATAGGTGACGGTGTCGCCATCGGGGTCGATCGCCCGCACCGCTACGCTCAAGGTCTGATTGGCCGCGACGGTCTGGTCCCCGGCGGAGACCCACACCGGCGCCTGGTTGCCGCTACGGACGGTGAGCGTGAAGAGCTGGTGATCGTCCAGCACGTTGGCGGGGTCGCCATTGCCGCTGTCGTTGACGGTGACCAGGATGCTGTACTTGCCGATATCGGCGCTGGTCGGCGTCCAGGTCAGGACCTTCTGGCCATAGACTCCGTTGGACGAAAGCACCGCGCCGGGCGGCAGGCCGGTCGCGCCGAAGGTCAGCGGATCCTGATCGGCATCCGTCGCCTTGATGACGAGTTGGAACGGCTGGCCGACAACGGCCACCTTGTCTCCGATCGGAACGAGGTGCGGAGGCCGGTCGGGGGCGTTGACGGTGACGACGAAGGACTGCGTACTCGACAGGGCGGCATTGGCGCCGTTGCCGTCGCCGTCATCGGTGGCGGTGAGGAAGATCGTATAGTTGCCGCGGTCGTCGGCGGTCGGCTTGAACGTGAACAGGCCGGTGCCGTCGCCATTGTCGACGAAGCTGCCGAAGGCCGGCACGCCCAGCATGGACAGTTGGAGCGGATCCCCATCGGCATCGACGGCCGAGACAGGGACCGTCAGCACGCCGTCATGATCCACGCTCTGATTGGCAATCGGCGCAACCTGCGGGGCGCGGTTGACATTGAGGACCGTGAGCGTGACCTGCTGCGTGGTGACCTTCGACTGACCGGTCCCATCGCCATTGTCGGTCGCCGTGATTGTGACGACATGCTGCCCGGCGGCGCCGAAGCCGGGCGTCCAGCTGAAGATCAGCGTATCGGGATCGAAGGTTGCGCCCTGCGGCATGCCGCTCAAGGTGTAGCTGACAGTCGGAATGTTGAGATCGCTGTGAACCAGGGTGCCGTCGGCGGCCCGATCCGGCGGCGTGAATGTCGGATTGTCGGGGTCGAAGGCCTGAACGCGGAACTCGATCTTCTGCCCTTCCGGGCCCTGGAAGACATCGAGATTCTGGAAGGTGGGCGCGGCGTTGACGTTGAGCACCGCAATCGTCGTCGTCTGGGTGGTGCTGGCCTGGCCGTTGCTCACCGTGAACGGGATCGTGTAGACGCCGTGCTGCGTATAATCGGGCGTCCAGGTGAAAACGCCGGTCTTCGAATCCAGGAAGCCGCCGGGCGGCAGCAGGTTGCTGGAATAGGTGAGCGGCAATCCGTCGATATCGCTTGCCTGCAGCGCGATGCGAACCGGGGCGCCCTCGTTGGCGATAAAGTCCGCCGGCTTGATCAGCTTCGGCGGTTGAGGCGTCGGCGCGATCACGATCGTGGTGACCTGGCTGACCTCGTGAAGGCCATCGCTGGCGACGAAGGTCACATTGGTGTAGGTGCCCGCGGAATGGAAATCCGGCACCCAGATCAGCGCATGCTGCTGGGAATCGAAGACGGCCCCCGGCGGCAGATTGTTCACCCAATAGATCAGCCTGTCGCCATCCGGATCGGTCGCCTGGACCGGGATCGCCAAGGCCACGCCTTCCTTGCCGTCGATCTCGTTGGGCAGCGCGGTCATGACAGGAGCGCGGTTCACACCCGTCACGTTGAGCGTGAAGATCTGCGTGTCGTAGGCCCCGCCCGCATCGTAGACCTGCAGAGCCACCGTGGTGCGACCAAGACTGCTCGGTGTCGGCATCCAGGACACGAGCCCGGTTGCGGCATCGATCGTCATGCCCTCGGGTCCCTTGACCAGCACGAAGGACAGCGGATCGCCATTGGCGTCGAACGCGGTGGGCTTGTAGGTGTAGGCCTGTCCAGCGTTCGCCGTCATGATCGGGTAGGTGACGAAGACCGGCGCCGCGTTGCCCGTCAGCACACCACTGACGCTGGGGTCAAACGTGACCGGCCGGCGATTGGGATCCGTGATCGTGACGGTCCTGCCGGTCGTCGCATGGCCGGCGAGCAGAATGCCATTGGCCGGCAGATTGGCGCTGAGATCGATCAGCCAGGAGCCGTCGGCGGCGCGGCCGGCCGTTCCGAGCGGCTCGCCGTCAAAATGCTGCGTGGGCGACAGCTGCAGCACCAGCGGAAGCACCAGATTGTGCGAGCTCTTGTTGGTGACGATGACGTCGAAGGAAATCGTGCCGGTCTCGCGGTCGCTGCGCGCCAGCGAGAAGGTCACGTCGAGCACCGAGGTGACGTCGCTGACGGCCGTGAAGCCGGTCGTGTAGGCCTCTGCCAGCGCCAAGCCGGCCGCACTCCGGACGCTGGTCAGGACCTTGAGCTGGTAGTGATCGGCGTAAAGCGGCGCGAAGCTGAGCACGGCCGTGCGCGTCGCCTGGTCGTAGGCGATGGCCTGGATCGGGATCAGGCCGGCGCCGTCGCCGCGAAGCTGGTAATTGTCGGGATTAAGCACCGATCGCGGATCACTCGCCGCATCCGCCAGCATATCCTCGTCGAAGGTCACCGAAATGCTGGCGAATGGCAGCGAGACAAAGGCATCCGGCGGCGGATTGGTGCTCGCCACATGTGGCGCGCGCACGGGTCCGAGCACGTCGACCTGGTGCGACTGGCTCAGGAACACCCGTCCGTCGACACTGGTCCTGACGATGTCGCCGCGCGTCCCGCCCTTGGCGAGATCGAGCACCTTCATGGTCGCAAGGTCGACCATCGACAGCACGGTGCCACCGGACGCCGAGGCTTCGGTGTGAGACACGAACAGCAGGCCGTCGAATTTCGAGCCTGCCGCGCCGAAGGCGATCGAGCCGACATCGTCGTCGAAGGCGAGCATCAGCTTCGGCTTCAGCGGCGTGCCGGTGAACTGGATGACCTGCCCCTGATTGTGCGGCCAGGTGACGGCCCACAGTGTCCCGTCAGGCGCAAAGGCGAGACTGCCCACACGGATATCGCTGAAATGACTGAACGTCCGGGCCGTCGGGTCGAATATCTCGATGCCGTTGCCCGAAGAGACATAGATCAGTCCGGTCCCCGGCTGCAGCGCCAGGCTCTGGGTCAGCGAGTCCCCGAACCGGTCGATCACGGCCCCGGTGCTGGCGTCGAGTTCGTAGAGCGGTCCACCGCCGGTCGCGGCCCAGATCACGTTGCGGCTGGTGTCGAGCACCATGTCGTAGATCGGCTCGGACAACGTGACGAGCGGAGCTCCCACCTGCCCGCCTTCGGCATTCAGCTTGAAGATCTGGTTGCGCGATGCGCCGCCGCTGACCAGCACCGTGCCATCGGGCATGACCAGGATGGCCATCGGCCCGATCCCTGCTCCGCTGGTTCCGATCCCCGTTGCGAAGGCCTGCGCCGTGAAAGGCGCGAGCACGCTCGAGAACTCGGAAGGACGCGTTTGCGGTGTGGCCGACGGGATGCCCTGCTGGGCCTGCACGAACAGGGCGTTGGTCGACGGCTGCGAGGACGGCGCCGGAGGCGTGCCGAGATCCGGCGTCGTCCCCGACACGGTCGGGGTTGCGCCGAGATTGGCCGAGGAATCGCTGTTCGGCACCGAGGCGCCGAGCGGGGCCTGCTCGCGATTGCCGGCATTGTCCGTTGCAAGCGCGAGGAATTTGTAGGTGTGGCCCGCCTGACCGTTGTAGACGCCGGAGGTCTGCGTCGTCTGTTTCAACCAGGTCGCGTAGTTTCCGCCGTCGACGGAAACATAGACGGTGACGTCCTTGACGCCGCTGCCGGCGGCATCATCCGTCGCGGTCCATTGCACCTTGTAATCGGAGCTGCCCTGCGCCAATGGCGTCGCGGTCAGTGAGGTCACCGGAGCCGCGCCATCGAGCGTGAAGGTGAGCTGCTGCGTATCGATCGGCGCGGTCGTGTTGAAGATGACCCGTGCCTGGCCGGTCAGCTGCGTGCCGGTCGCAAGCCCCGCCTTGGGCGTGGCCGTGTAGCTGACGAAGCCGCGGCCGGCGCCTTGCCCGTCGTCGGGCGGCAACAATCCCCTGGTCGGATCCTGGACGACCTCGCCCGTTAGCGGATCGATGGCCTGCAGCAGCCAGGTCAGCGAGTTGGAAGACAGCTCGATGCCGGCGCTGACGCGCAATATGTAGCCCTTGCTCCGGGTGAAGTCGAAATCGTTCTGGAACGAGCCGACGCTGCCGGGAACGTGGACCTTGATGTCGCCGATCTGGAGGTCACCGAGACGGAACGAGCGCGGGTCGTAGTCGGAGTCGAGTTGCGTGACGATGCGAATCTCGCCGACCGTCGACGAGGCTTGCGGTGCGTTCTGGAACTGGATCGTGTAGGGCTCGGCGACGCCCGCAGGCACGAACTGGTCCGTGCCGTAGCCGAGCGGCCCGTTCAGGAAGGCCTGGCCGCTACGGCCGCTGCCGTTGAAGAACGAGGCGAAGTTCGGCGGCTGGACGTTGATGAAGTTCTGGTTCTCGGGATGGGTCTGGTCGTTGGTGTGCCCTGTGAAGGGAAAATCCCAGCTGTTGGCCCAGGGAACGTAGATGTAGTTCGCTTCATAGTGCGTCGGCGACGTCGCGTTCAGATTGAAGTCGCTCGCAGGCGGCGGATCGAAGCTGACATAGGTCGTCGGCTCGTGAGGACTGACCGTATCCTCCTTGATGGTTTGATACGGTGTCGTCTTGGTCGGATCGTTGCCGTACCATTGTTGGACCTGGCTGAAGAACTGCAGCAAATTGCCACTGGTGACGATCTGCTTGCCGGCCGGGCCGGCCAGGATGCCAGCCGCCAAGGTCGCCTGCAGACTGACGAGAACCGGATTGTCGTGAATCTCCGGCGGCTGGTCGACGGGCCGCAGCAGGCCCGCCTGGGTCAGCGCGGTCAGGTACAGTTCAACCCAGGCCACGGGATCGGCGGCCAGATTTTGCAGCGCCGACGACGCCGTCGGGTCCTTCAGGATGTTCGCGCGCAGGGTTTCGGCAAATTGCCGCTGCTGCGCGACATATTCGTCGGGCGTCAGCGCCGTCGCCGCGCCCATGATGTTGAACGCGAAGGCAGTGACGCCAGGGTGCTCGCTCTGATTGCCCGGCGGCAGCCCATCCGGATAGGTCTGCACCAGAAAGCTGAACGTGGTGTTGGCGCGCGTGGCGAGATCGTAGGCGAAGCCGGTGGTCAGCGACTGACCGTTGGTATTGGAGATCGGGACGATGCTGGCCCAAGGCACATCGGCAATGCCTGGCGTGCCCGTGACGTTGGTGGTGACGCCGAGATACGGCACCCCCTCGTTCAACGGCGTACCGGGTACGCCGTACTGGAACTGAACGTAGGGAATGTCGACATTGGTCTGGCTCGTCAGCGTGAAGCCATAGAGGCCGCTCTGGCCGGCCCAGATGACGCGAGGACCGCCGAGCGCGATGCTCACGTCGGCCGGCAGCGCCTCTTCGACCAGATAGCGATAAGGTGCGATGGCGATCAGACCGTTCGGATTGATCACCTCGACGTCGTAGAGCCCGTGCGGCGCATTGCGCAGATCGAAGACCGCAATGATCCGGGTTGGATCCATGACCTTGTAGCTGACCGGCTCGTACTCCGCGAAGCCCGGCCGCACCAGCTTGACGACCGCCTGCGCATCGAACTGGGCGCCGGAGATCACCGTGGTGACATAGCGGCTGTCGCCGCCCTGGTCCTGCACGACGTCGGTGATGCCGAACGGCAGCACATGTGCAAGCAGGGTTACGCGCGAATTCGGTCCGGGCTCCGACTGGCCGTGCACAAGCACGTAGTATGTGCCTGCCGTGGTCGACGGAATGACGGCGATCTGGTTGGCCTGGACGGCACCTTGATAGGCGGCGTCGTAGGTCGCACCGGTCGGCAGCGCGCCGTAGCGCAGGAACAGCGTGTTGGCGGCGGTCGAATCCGCGGAGGTGAGGTCGACCTGCAAGCTCTGGCCCTGTGCCACCGTGACCTGGAACAGCCTGTCCTGGCCGGTGCTGAGCGTCGTGTCGACCGCGACGCCGAGATGCAACTCCGGCACGGTCACCTGCAAGGTGCTCGCCGACGTCGTCGTATTGTTCTGCGTCGGCGCTTCGACGATGTCGTCGAAGATGTCGGTCCGCACGATGATCCGGTAGGTCCCGGGCGTCGCCGGCGGCAGACGCGCATCCAGCGTCCCGGTATAGGACCCCCCCGGCAGGATGGTCCCGTTGACGTCGTAGAACCCGATCGGCCTGTCGTTGATGTCCCAGGTGTTGTCGCTGGAAAGATAGGCCACATCGCGCCACGCGCCGATGGCCGCGTTGACACCGACATTCTTGACCGTCCAGGTCAGATGGACGGAATCGCCCGACATCGCGCCGTTGGGGACGGTGATGGTATCGACGACAAGATCGGACGGCGGCGGCTGGTCGATCAGCAGAGGCGTTCCGGTCGAGGTCGCGTTGTTGCTCTCCTTGTCCGCCTCGAACACCACGCCCGACAGCGGCGATGCCGCCGTCGGCGGGTCGGTCAACACGAACACGTACCACGGGCCGGTCAGATTCTTCGGCGCCTTGAAGCTCAGGCTGTTCTGGTAGCTGGCGCTGGCGGCCAGCCCGCCGGTGTGCGTGACGGCCCCGAGATAGATGTCCGCGTCGCTGAGGAACCTGTCGCGCGACAGGTAGATGTAGTCGTCCCATTTGCCCTGGCGGTCCGGCGTCGAACCGGCCCCGGTGTTCGTCACCTGGTAAGTGACGGTGAAGGACTGCCCCGTCAGCACGTGGCCGGGCTGTGACGGATCGGGCCCCAGCGCCTGCAACGACGTGACCTGCAGGTCCGGCGGCGGCACCAACGACACCGGCATGAAGCCCGCGGTGATGTTGTTGCCCTCGCCCTGGAACTCCGGGACGCTGCCCATCCCGTCGTTGTACATCAGGCCCGGAACGTCCAGCACGCCGGAAGCGGTACTGTCGGTGTAGACCAGGATGTAATAGTTGCCGCCGATGCCATCGGGAAGCTGAGCATCGACGGTGGCCGTATAGCTCGCTCCGGTCGCCAGGATGCTGCCATGCGACACTGAGCCGATCTCGGTGTCGCGGCCGTCGAGCGAGGGATCCAGCGACAGGAACAACCGGTCGGTCCAGCGCCCCTCCCGCGTGTCGCGGTTGCCGAGGTTGGTGACCGTGAAGGTGATCGGGACGATTTCGCCCGCGTGCGGCACCTGGCTCGGCAGGACGAGATTGGTGACCTGCAGGTCGGGCTCGCGGTAGACGACGGGAACGACGCCAGACGTGCGATTGTTGCTGATGTCCTCGTAGCCGTGGGTCGCAAAGAAATCACGTCCCCCGGTATTATCCCGCGTATGAGCGCTCGTATTGCCGTCCGCGTTGGCGATCACATAGACATAATAAGGCTGCGGATCCGCCGCCGTGCCGCCAATCCCCTTGGGAAGAACGAACGTTGCCGTCTGCGTGAAGCTCGCACCGCTCGCAAGCGGCTGTGCATTGCTGTGCTGATAGTGTCCGATGAAAGTGGCCTGGAAAGCATCGAACGTCGCGTAACGCGAGAAGTAGACGTCATCCGTCCAGTAGCGCGTACCGGACCAGGCGTCCGCCCCGAAATTCTGCACCGTCCAGCTGACCGTCGTGGATTCGCCGGAGTAGTTCGTTGCCGGTGCGCTGACGGAGGTGACGCGAAGATCGGCGACGGGTCGGGGCGTGACGCGGGTATTTCCGACGTTGATGTTGTTGCCGGAATACTGGCCTTCCCACGTCGGCGAGATGTAGTTGCCGCTCGCGGTGTACCCGCCGGTGTTGGCGACGACGATGACATACTTGCCCGAGATCTCGGGCGCGAGCTTGAAGGTCGCCTGGCCGGTATAGGTGCCGTTGGCGTTTACGACCCCGTCGTGCTCCACGGCGCCGAGGAACCACTGGTTGCCGACGTCCTTGCCGCTATTCGGCGGCACGAAATCGGGGACATCAGACAGATAGATCTGGTCGAACAGAACGGCGTTCTCGGTCGGGTTGGTACCCTGGTTCTGCACCGTCCAGGTCACCGAATAGTCTTCGCCGCCGACGCCCGTCGCCTGTGGCGTGACCGCGGTCACGACCAGGTCGGGCGGCGGCGTCAGCAACACGGTGATCGGACGTGCCTTGTAATTGTCGTTGTTGGAACGATTCGGATCGTCGGGGTTGATGTTGATGTCCTGGGTGCTCTTGTGCACCACGTCGAACGCGTCCGACCAGGCCGTGATGAAGAACTCGCCGGAGATGTGCTTGGGCAGGGTCACGGTCGCGGTGACGTCGTAGCCCGTCGGCAAGGTGATCACGCTGGGATCGTTGCCGATGATCCCATTGTGCGCGATGGTGGCGAGCAACACGTCGCCCTTCGTCGTGTTGGGCCGCGTTCTGTCGCGCGTCAGCCAGATCTGGTCCGTCCAGTTTTCCTGGTCAGTCGGCTCGAGGCCGAGATTGTCGACGTGATAGGATACCGTGATCGTCGAGCCATCGAAGGACTGGACGGGCGCCTTGACGTTGCTGGTGACGAGGTCCGCCGGCGGCTCCGCGTTGATCGTGATCTGCTTGACGAAGGTGTTGTTGTTGCCGTTGGGAAACTCGCCGACTCCGTCATTGGCGTTGGTGTCAACGATGACATAGGCGGGGCCGCCGAGCCGCTTCGGAACCAGCATGTTGCTGGTCGATATCTTGTATTTTTCGCCGGGAGCCAGTGCGGAGAGATTGTCAAAGGACCCGATCAGGATCGCGCTGCCGTCGAGGTGATCGACCAGCGAAATGTAGACATTGTCCTTCCAGTGACCCTTGGCCTCGACGATGCCCTGGTTGATGACCGTGAAATCGAGCGCAACCGTGCCGCCGGCGTTCGCCGTCGCCGGCAGATTGTCGATCGAGAAGACCTGCAGATCCGGATTCGGGGCAATGACCAGCGTGAGGGGATTGGGATCCGCGAGCGTGTTGTTTCCCGAAGCCGGCTCGTAGATTGGAAACAGACCCGCATTGGTCTTGATCATCAACTGGAATACGCCGGCCACGTTGCTCGGCAGTTGAACGACCTCGGACCGGCTGTAGGACAGCCCGGCTCCGAGCGGGCCCGTGAAATCGAACGCGCCCAGGCCGAGGGTGCGATGCTGGCCGCCGACCTCGTGCAGGAAGATGCTGTCAATCCAGGTCCCGTCAGCGCGCCCGCTACCGGCATTCTGGACCGTCCAGCTGATGTCGATCCTGTCGCCGGCATTGGCCTGGCTGACCTGGGCGGTGGATCCCGGGGTCGTCGCGACGACGGTCCCGGGCACGAGGTCGGGCGCCGGCGTCAGGTTGATGGTCACGGGTCCAGAGACCACCGCGTTGTTGTCGGTGTAGATGAACTCCGACGGGCCGCCCGTCTTCACCACGACATAGAACGTGCCGTGCAGGCCGTCAGGGATCGTCGCGGTCCCGGTCCGCGTGTAGCTGCCGCCGACTTCGAGCGCGCCGACGTGATCGAAGCTACCGATAAACGTGACGATGTTCTTGCCGAGCGGATCCGACGCCAGCGCAACGCTGTCGGACCAGGAGGTGCGATCGGTGGTACCGATTGCATGCGGCGACTGGTTGGTGACGGTCCACGATACCGTAATGGGCCGGCTGCTGTCCGCCGTTGGCGCGACGACGAGATTCGAGACGGCGAGATCTGCAAAGGGCGCGGTGACGACATCGAACATGTTCGATGCTTCCGCGGCGTTGTTGGCTTCGACGCCGTTTTCGAACACGACGTCGGCCGCGTCGGTCCGTACGAACAGATGTGAATGGGTCTGGTACTTTGGCGGCAGCGTGATCGTCAGGCTGGACTGGTAGGTCGCACCTGCGGCAAGCGCTCCGACATGGTCGAGCTGACCGATCACCGTCCCGTGCGACGGATCGGTGTCGGCGGAGACGATCACGACATCGCGCCAATTGCCGACCGTGGTTGCGGCCTGGCCCGCATTCGTCACGGTCCAGCCGATCGTGACCGTGGCGGGATCGGCGATCGTCAGGCCCGGCGCCGACACCGCCGAGGTGACGAGATCGGCATATGGCGCAAGCGCCACGCTGGCCGTGACCGTCGCCGCATTGTTGCTTTCAGCCGTGCTGGTGCCGCTCGCGCCGGCGGCATTGGACTCGCCCACCTGGCTGTAGAAATCGGTGGTGACCGTGATCTCGAGCTGGCCCGCGCCGGGAGATCCCTGAGGCAGGGCGAAAACATATTGCTGCGCCCGCGAGGCGCCTGCCGCGATCGATCCGTTGCCCGTCACGGCGGGGTCGTAGAGCACATCTCCGAGCGCGACGACCTGGTTCGTCGTGACGTTGCGGACCACCACGTGGGAATAGAAAGAGCCGGTCACCGCGGCGTTGCCGCTGTTCTGAACCGTCCAGTTCAGCGTCGCGCCATCACCCGAACGCAGTCCGGTCGACGGCGTCAGGGCGAGATTGGAGACCTGCAGGTCCGGCGCGGGGGCCGCCACAGAGGTGACCGTCAGGCTCGCGCCGTTGTTGCTCTCCGCCGTATTGCCGCCGCCAGCCCCCGCATTGTTGAACTCGAACACCTGGTTGAAATTGTCGGTGGTGACCGTGAACTGGATCTGGCCGGTGCCGCGAAGGCCGACAGGAAGCGTATAGCCGATCTGGCGCGCACAACCGTCGCCCGCCGCAATCGATCCGTTTCCGTTCGTCGAGTCCGTGTAGACCACCGGGATCGTATCGAGCGTTTCCCCCGTGGTCAGATTCCTGATCGTGACGTAGTCGTACCAGGAGCCGCCGGTGGCCGCGGTACCCAGGTTGCGGTCGTCCCAATGCAGCACGACGCTGGCGCCGGACTGCAGCCCGTTCGGCGCCTCGACCGAAAGGTTGGCTGCCGTCAGATCCGGGTAGGGAGCGACCGTCGAGCTCACCGTCCTCGTGCCGGTATTGTTGGTCTCGGCCGTTCCGGCCGCGCTGAACTCGAAAAGCGCGTTGGTGCTGTCGGTGGTGATCGTGATCTGAATCTGGCCGATGCCACGGCTGCCGTCCGGCAGCTTGCCGATGTATTGCCGGGTGCGCGCCGTTCCGGCGGCGATCGCGCCATTGCCCGCCTGCGCCGGGTCGTAGGGCACATTGACCGAGGCGAGAGTCTCGCCGGTCGTCAGGTTCTTGATGACGACCAGATCGGTCCAGCCCGCCGCTGTCGCCTTCGTGCCAACATTGCTGTCATCCCAGCGAACCGTGAAGGATGCCCCCGAGGTGAGGCCGGCCGGATCGACGCTGATGTTCGAGACCTGCAGGTCGGGATAGGGCGCAGTGACCGACGTCAAGATCAGCGAACCCGAATTATTGGTCTCGGCAGAACCGTCTGCGTTGTTCTCAACGAGAACATTGGCGCTATCGACGGTCACCGTGACCTTGATCTGGCCGATGCCGCGTGCGCCATCGGGCAGCTGGTAGCTGACCTGCCGGCTTCGCGCACCGCCTGGCTCGATGGCTCCATTGCCGGCGGCAGCGGGATCGTAGGGCACGAGCAATGTCGCGAGCGTCTCGCCAGTCGTCGTGTTCTGGATCACGACCTTGTCGGTCCAGCCGACCGGCGTCGCCCGCGAGCTGGTGTTGACGTCGCTCCAGTTGATCGTGATCGAACTGCCCGATGTCACGCCGGTCGCGGGGGTGACGCTGATGGCGCCCACCGTCAGGTCCGGATAGGTCGCGATCGACGACGGGACCGTCGCTACAGCGCTGTTGTTGGCCTCGCCCGTTGCTGCGTTATTGTATTCGAAGAGGGAATTGCCGCCGTCCGCGGTGACGGTCACTTCGATGTTGCCGACGCCCGCGGCCCCGTCTGGCAACAGGAAGGCCATCTGACGCGCGCGCTGCCCGCCAGCCTCGATGTTTCCGGCACCAGCGGCAGCCGGATCATAGGGAATGTTCTGACTGATCAGAACCTGTCCCGTCGAGGTGTTGCGGACGACGATACGGTCCAGCCAGGCACCCGTGGTGGCGGCATTGCCGGTGTTGACGTCGTTCCAATTGACGACCACGAGATCGCCGGACTGGAGCCCGGACGTCGTGTTGCCGGTATAGAGCGTGAACGAGAGGTCGTCGGCGTAACCGTCATTGTAGCTGCCGCCCTGCCGCGTCATCGTCAACGTCAGGACGACCTTGCGTGCACCGACCGGGACGAGGTCCGTCGCCGTGCGGGCCAGCAGCCCCGTGGCGTTGCTGCGATCGGACGCAACGACCGGCCCGATTGTCGTGCTGCCGAGCACCGTGCCATCGCTCGCCACGAACTGGGCGGTCAGCGAAGCGGCGTCGTCCTGGCTGCTGAACCCGCCGAGATAACCCGCGAGTGCGAAACGAGCCGCGCCCGCATCGATCGTGGCGCCGGCCGCGCTTAGGTCGATGATCTGCGACAGCGTCGACTGGGCGCTGTTCTGGCCGCCCGCGAACATGACCGCGCCGCGATCGGCAGGACCGGGGTCGCCCACGGCGGGACCACCCCCGCCATAGGCCAGAAGTTCGGGCGTGCCGGTGACGGTCCAACCCGGGAATGTATTGCCGGCGGTTCCGGCTTCGGCGTTCCCGTTCGCGACCAGATTGTGATTGAACAGGCTGGGAACGCCGGCCGGCGGCTGCAGCGACACGCCGCTGAGCGTCAGCCCGCTCACCTGCAAGTCCGGATAAGGGGCGGGCGCCGAGGTCTGCGTCACGCTGGCGGTGTTGTTGCTGCCGACGGCATCGGATTCCACGACCGAGCGCAAGTAGTTGACCGTGACGGCGACCTGGATCTGGCCGACGCCGGCCGCGCCGTCCGGCAGCTTGAAGCCGAACTGTCGCTGACGCGAGGCGCCACCGGCGATGGCACCGTTGCCGGACGCAGCCGGATCGTAGGGCACCGTGCTGCTGATCAGCGTCTGGCCCGTCGTCGCATTCTTCACGACGACAAGATCGTTGAAGGCACCCGACGTGGCGAGATTGCCGGCATTGTTCACGGTCCACTGCACCAGAACCGTACCACTCGATTGCAGGCCGATAGCCGGCGTCAGCGTCAGATTGCCGATCTGCAGATCGCGTGTGTCGTTGTCGCGGTTGACGACGCTGACGTCGGGAAGCTTGAACTGATTGTAGTTTAAATCCGCGCTGCTCGCCGTACCCTGGATCTTGTAGGTGACGTCACCGTCGATGAGCTGATCGTCAACGCCCTTGACGGTCACGGTCTGCGCAACGTTCCAGTTCTGTGCCGTAAACGTCAACGCGACCGGCGTGACGGTGCCTTCCGACGGGGCGCTCGACGACAGGTTCACGATGACGTCGGCCAGCGGCTGGCTGGTCAGCACCACCGAATATGAGGCCTGACCGCCGGACTCGGCCGTCACGAGCCCGGTCGACGGGGTGACGGTGAAGCCGGCATGGTCGTCGTCCCGATTGACGATCGTCACATCGCTGGGATCGAAGCCGTTGTAGCTGGCATCGCTCGACACCGCCTTCTTGAGGACGATGTGATAGACGACGTCGCCGTCCTGGATGCTGTCGTTGACGCCGGTGACCGTGACAACCTGCGGCGTGTCCCAGTTCTGCGGCGTGAAGTGCAGCGTCCTGACGGAGGGCGCGCCTTCCGCGGCATTGTCCGTGTCGAGATCGATGAAGACGTCGGCGCTCGGCCGGCCGTCGAGGACGACCGAGAAGCTGGTGCCGCCACCGACCTCCGTGGTCTCCAGCCCGGAGGTCGGGACCACCGTAATGCCGATGACCTGGCTGAACAGTGTCAGGTCCGTTGCGCTGTAGTTGGCGGTCAGTCCTGCCGGAAGACCATTGATCGTCGCGAACGTGCCGAGATGAGAGCCGAAGGTCTCGATCGCAAAGCTTTGTCCTGACGTCGGCTGGAAATTGTTGATCAGGCTGACATTGAGGGCGCCCGCAAGAGCCGCGGAGCCGTCCACAGCGAGTTGATCGAACTGTGCCCCCGCAGAAATGCCGCCGACCTCGATATTGAGTGCGCCGGCCGCGGTCTGGGTGTAGTTGCCGGTAACGATGAGCGATCCGGCCGCACCCGCGCCCGCGACGTTGATCTGCGCCGCATTGGTGAGATCCGCAGCAACGACACCGCGGCCGGAGAAGGTACCACCGAGGATGTTGACCGCCGGCTTGCGCGCGGCGATCCAGACCGGTCCGGCCCCTGCGATCGGTCCATTGTTGCCGCTGGTGGACGAATCCCGCGCGACGGTCCCGCTGCCCTCGTTCAGCTTCCAATAGCCGATCAGCCCAGCTTCGGTGCCGCTCAGCGGCTGCGCCGTGGCGAGGATCTGCGCCTGCGTGAGTGCGACATTCCAGAGGCTCACCTCGGCGAGCCGGCCCGACCAGGGGTTGCCCAGGCGCTCGGAATTGAAGTCATCGCCGATGGTCAGGGCGTGGCTGTCATAACCGATCGTGGCGGTGGATGTGCTCGAGGCGACCAGCGATCCATCGAGATAGAGCTTGAGTCCGGTCGAGTCGTAGGTGAACGCAACGCGATACCAGGTGTTTGGAACAGGTGTCCAGTTGTAGGCAACGGAAACGCCAGTCGATGAATTGCCGACGGCGGCCCGCAATGCCCCGCTCTCGTACCAGACGACGTAGGAATCCTGAATGCTGGTGCCGACCGCCTTTCCCAGAACGTGACGCACGTTCGAGGTGAAGTTGTCGCCGGCATTGATCCAGGCTTCGATCGTCAATGCGGTGGTCGGGCGCAGCACCGCGGTGTCGGCAATCTGGATGTTGTTGTCCACGCCGTTGAAGAGGAGCGACGTCGTGACCGGCGGCGACGCATCCGTTGCAATCCTGGTCGGCTGGTAGCCTGGTGATCCGCCCAAAAGCGCGTCGTTTCGATTGGACGTGGCATCGCGCGCCACGATGCCCGTCCCGTCGTCGAGGCGCCAATTGCCGGCGAGGCCGGTCTCGTTGCCCACGAGGGTGGCGCTCATGTCAGCCTGGATGTCGGCGATGCTGCGCGCGACGCTCCAGAGCCGCGCATCGCGGATTTTCCCCGACCACAGACCACTCAATTGATTGAAATCGTAGTCGCCGCCGATGACCAGCGGATGGCTGTCATAGTCGAGCGCCGCGGTGGATGCGTTGGAGGCGACCAGGGCGCCATCGACATAGAGCTTCAGACCGGTCGCGCCGTAGCTGAACGCGATGTGGTGCCAGGTGTCGGACGCCGGGCTCCAGGTGAAATTGACCTGCGAGCCGCTGGACGCGTTGCCGGCACCGGCGTGGAGTTGGCCGCCAGAATACCAGATGGCGTAGGAATCATTGACGCCGGAGCCGACCGGCTTGGCCATCAGGACACGGGAGCCCGAGCCGAAATTGGATCCCAGCGTTGCCCAGACCTCCATCGTCAAGGCATTGGCCGGGCGCAGCGCCGCAGCGTCTGCAATCTGGACGTTGTCGCCAACACCGTCGAAGGACAGCCCGGAATCGGAGGTCCAGGCGGGCTGGCTCGTTATGACGCTGCCGAGATATCCGGTGTTGCCGTGCCCCGTGACATCGCTGACGGTCGCTCCGGTACCCTCGAAATTCCAGAGCGCATTGAGGCCGCTCTCGCGGCCGGTGAGACGGCGATACATATCGGTCCGGAGCGCGTCCGCCGGGCGCGCGATGTTCCAGACGCTGACGTCGTCGATGCTGCCCTGAAAGGAGTTGTCCCATCCCGGCGCCTGACCGATCCGGAACGGGCCGGTGGTATCGCGGATGCCGCTCGCGTCATAGGTCCGCTCGGCCGAGAGCACCCCATTGACGTAAAGCCGCATGAAGTTGCTGGAGGTGCTGATCACCGCATCGAAGTGATACCACTGCCCGGCCTTGATGAGGCCCGTCGCCGTCGAGACATCGAGCGTGCCCACGCCGACGCGGCTTTGCGGCGTCGAGGCGAAATAGAGATAGCCGGCAGAGTTGAGCCAGAGTGCGTATTCGCGGTTCGCAGCGCCGCTCACCGTATCGGGGCCGTCGCCCTTGAAGAATATGTTCTGCCAAGTCCGTGGGAAGCCGTCCGCCTTGAACCAGCCGCTGACGGTCAGGCCCGCCGAGGAATGCAGCGTCGCACTGTCGGCCATCTCGACGAAATCGTTGCCGTCGAAACGCAAGCCGTTTCCGATCGGCCGCGTATCCCCGATCACACCCCCCTTGAGGTCGACAGTGCCGCCGGTCTGGGTGAACTGGCCGCCCAGCCCGAACGTGCTGCCGTTGCCGATCGTCAGCGAACCGGCATTGGTGAAATCGCCGATCGTCGTGAAATTGTAGCCATTGCTGATCGTCAGGCTGCCGCCGGTCGCATTGGTGGTCAGACCGGCGAACGCACCGGTCGAGCCATTATCGCGGTAGAAATTCGAGTTGGCACCGTCGACGAGGATCGTCGCGGCATTGATGGCGACGGTCTGCGGCAGGATCAGACGCAGGGTCGCACCGTTGAGCACCTGCCATGTGCCGCCGGTCAGCGTGGCGTTTGCGAAATTGGTGACGGCGGACGGGACGATGCTGATCCCCTGCCCTGCCACATTTGACGTGATCGTGCCATTGTTGGTGAGCCTGCTGGTTCCGCCGTTCTCCCATTGCTCGCCAATCGAGGCATAGCCGCCGACGACCTTGAAGCCGCTGGCCAGTGTGAGCGTGCTCGTGCCCTCGATGGTGAGGCGGCGGATCGAGCCGGTGGTGCCTTCGAACGAAATGGTGCCGTTGCCACCGAAGGCCTGATCACCGAACGAGCGCACCTGGGCGTTTGAGCCCGTCAGATGGATGATTCCGTTCAGTGTCATGCCACCGGCAACGCGAAGCCGCGCCGTGCTGCCCGACACCGTCAGATCGCCATTGAGGGTCACGCCGCCGGTGAAGGTGCCGGCCGCATTGTCGAGCGAGAGCAGCAGCGTGGCGCCATCGGCGAAGCCGACGCTGCCCCCATTGATCGTCCCGAGAAAATTCCAGGATCCTGTCGTGGCGTTCAGCGCCAGCGTCGCGCCGGAATTGTTCAATGTGCCGGTCAGATTGACGGTGCCGCCGGTCCGGTTGACTGTCCCGAGCGCCGCGGTGGGGAAGGTGCCGCCGAGATTGAGCGTCGCGTTGACGATGGTGATCGCGCCTGCGTTGCTCCAGTTGCCGCCGAACGTCAGCGTCGAATCGGTCGCCGACGCCGTGCCGGTCGCCGCGATGACGATGTTGTTGCCGATCGCGGTGCCGCCATTGGCGGCCTGGAAGGCGCCGGCATTGGTGAAAACGTTGTTGACGCCCACCGTCAGGCTTTGGGAGGCGACGTTGGCATTGATCAGACCGTTGTTGACGAGGTTGTTGGTGCCTCCGGTCTCCCACTGCTCGCCGATCGACGCGTAGCCGCCGACCACCTTGAACGTGCTGGCCAGCGTCAGGGTCGAGGTGCCCTCGATCGTCAGCCGGCGGATCGAACCGGTTGTCCCCTCGAACGAGATCGTGCCGCTGCCGCCGAAGGTCTGATCGCCGAACGAGCGTACCTGGGCATTCGAGCCCGTCAGATGGATGATTCCGTTCAGCGTCATTCCGCCCGCGACGCGAAGCCGTGCGCTGCTGCCCGAGACCGTGAGATCGCCGTTGAGGGTCACGCCGCCGGTGAAGGTGCCGGCCGCATTGTCGAGCGACAGCAGCAGCGTCGCGCCGTCCGCGAACGCGACCGTGCCGCCGTTCACCGTACCCAGGAAATTCCAGGAGCCGGTCTTGGCGTTCAAGGTGAGGGTCGCGCCGGTGTTGTTCACCGTACCCGTCAGATTGACCACGCCGCCGGTGCGGTTGATGGTCCCGAGCCCGGCGGTCGTGACAGCGCCGCCGAGATTTAGCGTCGAATTGACGACGTTGATGGCACCGCTGTTGCTCCAATTGCCCCCCAGCGTCAGGGTTGAATCCGTAGCCGAGGCAATGCCCGCACTCGTGATGGCGATGTTGGTGGCGACGACCGTACCGCCGTTCGTGGCCTGGATCGTGCCCGCGTTGGTGAAAATGTTGTTGGGGCCGACCGTCAGGCTTTGCGCCGAGACGTTGGCATTGATCAGGCCGTTGTTGGCGAGATTGTTGGTGCCTCCGGTCTCCCACTGCTCGCCGACGGAAGCATAGCCTCCGACGACCTTGAACGTGTTGGCCAGCGTCAGGGTCGAGGTGCCCTCGATGGTCAGACGACGGATCGAACCGCTCGTGCCCTCGAACGAGATCGTGCCATTGCCGCCGAAAGTCTGATTGCCGAACGAGCGAACCTGGGCATTCGAGCCCGTCAGATGAATGGTCCCGTTCAGCGTCAGTCCGCCGGCAACGCGAAGACGCGCGCTACTGCCTGAGACCGTCAGGTCGCTGCTGAGGGCGACGCCGCCCGTGAAAGTACCCGCGCTGTTGTCGAGCGACAGCAGCAGCGCGGCGCCCTCCGCGAAGACGACGGAGCCACCGTTGACCGTACCGAGGAAATGCCAGGACCCGGTGGCGGCATTGAGCGTCAGCGTCGCACCGACATTGTTCAACGTCCCGGTGAGGTTGATGACGCCCCCGGCACGGCTGATCGTTCCAATACCCGCAGTGCTGAACGAACCGCCCAGGTTGATCGTACTGGCGGAGTTGCCGTCGAGGTGCAGGGTACCGCTGCTGCTCCAGGCGCTCGTGAGCGACAGGATACCGCCCGCGACGGCCTCCAACGTCCCCGCATTGGTGAAGGTGGCGCTGAAGGCGGCCGTGAGAGTCTGGCCGCCGACATTCGCGGAGATTAGACCGTTGTTGACGAGATTGTTGGTTCCCGAGTTCTCCCATTGCTCGCCGAGCGACGCATAGCCGCCGACCACCTTGAACGTGCTGGCAAGCGTCAGCGTCGACGTGCCTTCCACCGTCAGGCGGCGCAGCGATCCGGTGGTCCCCTCGAACGACACCGTGCCGTTGCCCCCGAAGGTCTGATTGCCGAATGATCGCACCTGCGCGTTCGATCCGGTCAGATGAACCGTGCCGTTCAGCGTCAGTCCGCCACTGACCCGCAGCCGCGCCGAATTGCCGGAAACCGTAAGGTCCCCGTTGAGGGTTACGCCGTTGATGAAGGTTCCCGACGCATTGTCCGACGTCAGCAGCAGGGTGGCCGCATCAGCGAAAACGACGGTGCCTCCGCTGATCGTTCCGAAGAAGTTCGACGATCCGGTCGTCGCATTCAGCGTCAGCGTCGCGCCAGCATTGTTCAACGTCCCGGTCAGATTGATCACGCCACCGGCACGGTTGATCGTACCGATGCCGGCCGTCGTGAAGGTCCCGCCGAGATTCACCGTGCTCGCGGCATTGCCGTCGAGATGGAGGATGCCGATGCTGGTCCAGGCATTCGCCAGCGACAGCGTGCCGCCGCCGATCGCCTCCATCGTGCCGGCATTGGTGAAGGTGGTCGCGACGCCGACCGACAGCGATTGTGCGGGGCTGCTCGCGGACAACAGGCCGTTATTGATCAACCCGTTCGCGCCGCTGTTCTCCCATTGCTCGCCGATCGAAGCGTAACCGCCGGTCACCTTGAAGGTCGACGCGAGGGTCAGGACCGCGCTGGCTTCGATGGTCAGTCGCCGGATCGACCCCGAGGTCCCCTCGAATGAGATCGAGCCATTGCCGCGGAAGGTCTGGGTATCGAGCGCGCGCACCTGAGCATTGGAGCCAATCAGGTGAATCGTGCCATTCAGCGTCAGCCCGCCGCTGACGCGCAGCCGCGCCGAATTGCCCGAAACAGTCAACTCGCCGTTGAGTGACACACCATTGACGAAGGTCCCCGCGGCGTTGTCTGCAGACAGCAGCAGCGCTGCACCATCGGCAAAGCTGACGCTTCCGCCGCTGATCACGCCAAGAAAATTCCAAGATCCCGTGGCGGCATTCAGCAACAGTGCGGCGCCGGCATTGTTGAGGGTTCCGACCAGGTTGACGACACCACCGCTGCGATTGAATGTCCCGATCCCTGCGGTCGCGTTGAACGTGCCACCGAGATTGACCGTGCTCGCCGCATTGGCATCGAGGTGGATGGAGCCGCTGCTGGTCCACGAATTGGGGCTGATGGTCAGGGTGCCGCCACCGACGGCCTCGATCGTCCCGGCGTTGGTGAAGGTGCTGGTCGGGCGCAACGTCAGCGTCTGGCCCACGCTCGACGACGAGATCAGGCCGTTATTGACCAGATTGTTGCTGCCGCCGCTCTCCCATTGCTCGCCGATCGAGCTGTAGCCACCCGTGACCTTCATGGTGCTGGCGAGAGTCAGGGTCGACGCGCCTTCGATGGTGAGCCGGCGGATCGCGCCGGTCAGTCCCTCGAAGGAGATCGTGCCGTTGCCTGCAAACGTTTCGTCACCGAAGGATCGCAGCTGAGAGCCGGCGCCTGCAAGGTGGATCGTGCCGTTGAGGGTGAGGCCGCTGCTGACGCGAAGCGCCGCATTGGTGCCGGTGACGCTGATGTCGCCATTGACGGTCACGCCGACGAGACTGCCCGTCGCATTGTCGGCGCTGACCGCGATCACCGCTCCGCCACTCTCGGTGATGACGCCGCCCTGGATGGTGCCACCGGCAAGGGTCACGTTACGCGAGATGTCGATTGTCGTGGCCTGCAGCGTGGCCCCGCTGGAGATGGTGATGGGTCGTGCCGAATTTAGGCTCGCGAGTTTGACGATGCCGGCAGCCGCCCCCATCGTGATAGCGGGGTCGCCCGCTGCGGCCGAAATCGTCACCGAATCCCCGGCGCCGGGGACGACGCCTCCGCTCCAGTTGCGGGCATCGCTCCAGGTCGTGCCGTCGCCGCCGCCGGTCCATTGCACCGTGGCGAGAAGATGATCGTAGGAGGCGAGTGCCGCGTCCGGTGCGGGCAGCGCTGCCTCAATCGGTCCCGTGCTGGTTTCGAGGACCCAGTTGCCGCCCTGCTGCAATCCGCCCGTATCGTCAATCGACGCGGCGACATTGGCCCCCGTCAGTTCGGCGAAGCGGTTGACGAAGGCGGCGCCATCGGTGCCCGCGCCGATGTCGCAACCATAGAGCAGGATGTCGGCCCCCGGCTGCAGCGCCGGACGCCAGCTCGACAGTTCGGCGGCATGATCGTTCAACCCGGCAAGGTCCAGCTGCGTGGCTCCAAGGCCGAGGCTGGCCTCGAGGCCGTGCGAGAAGATGTGAACCGCGGTCACACCGGTGCGGCTGGCCAGATCATCCGTAATCTGCGCGATCTCGCTACGGGTTGAATCGAGCACGACGATGTCGGTGGCTGCTCCCTGCGGTGCGCTGGAGATCACATCGACGATTTTCTGGTAATCGGGCAGGGCCGAGTCGATGAAGGCGACCGGCCTGGCATTGGCGATCGCGAAGCCCGGCCCTTCGGGAACGTGCCCCGCAGGAGGGGCGATCACATCATCCGTACTTGATTCAGAAACATTGGCGGGGATCGAGGAACTCGTCGAAGTCGATGGCGATCCGGCCGCCTCCAATGACGAGGAGCCCTCGGCCATTCCAAAGCCCGGCCCCTCGGGCACATGGCCCATCGGCAGCACGGGCCCGCCGCTGTTGCTCGGCAACTCGAATTGATAGCTTCCGACGACGTCACCGACGCCGGCCACCTGCAGGGTGAAGCTTGCCGACACGACGTCAGCCTGATCCACCGAGGGCATCGCCTGTGGATCGACGACCGGCGACGCCGGCACCTCCGACGAGAGGCGCATTTCGACTGCGGGCGCATATAGCGGCGCGACGGGGGGGAGCGACAATATGCTGTTGTCCGACGTCTCCGGCGCATGCACCGTTGCAGTGGGTGCGAGATCGGCCGAGAGCAGCACGCGCGGCTCGATCGTTTCGAACAGAAAGCGGCGTGAAGCGCTGGCCAGCAATTCGCTCTTGCGGCGCTTGCTTGGAGTATCGGCGGAGGACGTGCCCGCAAGCACGCAGCGAGCACGCGAGATCAAGCCGTGACGCGATGTGCCGGACGAGAATTTCGAGCGACGCCGCTTCTCAAAAAACATGCTGCCCAACCGTGAGCCGAAAAAATGGCGCATGGCCTGCAGGCAGGGAGAACGGATGCCGTAAAGTGTACGGCGCCTGTGCTTGGATCAAGGAAGGCGACCGATGCTTCCCGAGCTTGGATCCAATGTCGGATGCGCCGACGTGCTCTCGTTGCCTGCATCACGCGAGTACAAGTTAACGAAAGCTTAATGCAAGAAACGAACAGCAACAATGCAGAACTTCACACATCGACGTCACACACGCAGGCGCTCATTTGCATTGGCGAAAATGCATCCGCGTGCACGCGCCGATTGTGGTTCGTGACACAATTGCAAAGGAGCTGCACGCGCCGCAAATTTTCTTTGAACCTTTCAGGAGCTGGCGAAGTCTAAGGCGCGGCGCGCGGATTCCCGACCCGGGTCGGGATCACGTGCATCGACATTTGCAACTCTTCTCAGCCGTTCGGCTGAGATCGCTGTGGACGCAGACGTTGTGTCTACAAGCGCACACATCACGACGCCGTCTGGGCGTATCGTACTCGGCTTCGAGACGGCGGAAGTCCTTGAGATGGCAGAACATCAACTCGATGACATTGCGGCCCCTGCAGGCGATCTTGTGGTTGCGGTGCAGATGTCTGCGGGATCGGATTTGGCGGGGATCACTGCCTTGATAAGGCAGCCAGTCGTCGCGCAAGCTCCGCCGACGCTTCCTCGTCGACGTGGGCATCTTCGTCATATCACGTTTCGGACCACCACGGGTATTGGCTGGGCATATCACTCGAAACCTTGCCAGGAAACTCCGGTGAGCGTTTTTCGAGGAAGGAAGCGACCCCCTCGCGGACATCAGGATGGCTGCCGCGTTCGCGAGAGATGGGACCGTCGATCTTCAACAGCTCAAACGGATCCGGCGCGCCGGCGAACCGCCATAACATCTGCCGGGTCAGAGCGACCGACACGGGCGAGGTCTCGGCTGTCAATTCGTCTGCGATATCCCTGGCTCGCCGCATGAGGTCGGCGGGCTCCAGGGTTTCGCTGACGACGCCGCCGCTCAGCGCCTCCTCGGCGTCAAACGTGCGGCCCGAGATCGCCCAGCGCAACGCCTGGGGCAGGCCGACAAGCTTGGGCAAGAACCAGGCGCTGCCGGCCTCGGGGACGAGGCCGCGCCGAGCGAAGATGAAGCCGATTTTGGCTCCCTTCGCCGCGATCCGCACGTCCATCGGCAGGGTCATGGTGATGCCGATGCCGACGGCGGGACCATTTATGGCGGCGATCGACGGCTTCCGGCACGAGAAGATCGCATCGACAAAGCCCGCTCCCGCGCGGGGGACATCACCTGTTGGGCGGTTGCCGAACACCCCCGCGCCATGTGCTCCGGACGTATCGAAACTCGATGCCCCGCCGGACACATCGGCGCCCGCGCAGAAGGCGCGCCCGGCGCCGGTGACGATGATGGCGCGAACGGCGTCGTCCGCGTCAGCCTTGCGGAAGGCATCCTCGATCTCCGATCCCATCACGCCGGTGTAGGCGTTGAGCTTGTCCGGGCGATTGAGTGTGATCACCAGGACCGCGCCGTCGGTCTCGCAGCTGATGCAGCCATAGGCTGAATATTGTTGATTCACGACACTCTCCCTCGCTCAGATCGAGCGGCCCGTACCCTGCCAGAACGGCTCTTTCAGCTTGCGCTTGAAGATCTTGCCGGTGTCCTCGCGCGGCAACGTCGCGGAAAACTCGATGCGCCGTGGAATCTTGTAGCCGGCGAGCCGCGATTTCAGGTCGGACCGGATCGCATCCTCATTGAGCGGAGTGCCGGCATTCGGCTGAATGAAGGCGCAGACCGTCTCGCCAAACTCGTCGTCGGGAATGCCGAACACCGCGCAATCGGCGACGCCCGGGACCTTCATCAGTTCGGATTCGATCTCGGCGGGGTAGATATTGGTGCCGCCGAAAATGATCATGTCGCTGGCGCGGCCCGAGAGATGGAGAAACCCGTCGGCATCGAAGAAGCCGACATCGCCGGTGGCAACGAGGTCGCCGCGCGCGGTCTTCGCCCGCTTGTCCGGATCGCCGTGATAGGTGAACTCCGGATAGAGCTCGCGACCGCAGACGATCTCTCCGGACTGGCCGGGCGGCAGCTCCCTGCCCGCCTCGTCCATCACGACGACCGCGCATCCCGGCAGCCGGCGTCCCACCGTGCCGGGATGGGCAAGCCATTCTTCCGACGTACAGAAGGTGACTGCGCCCACCTCCGTCGAACCGTAATGCTCGGTGATGATGGGGCCCCACCAGTCGATCATGCCCCGCTTGACATGCGGCGGACAAGGCGCGCCGACATGCATGGCATAGCTCAGGCTCGAGAGATCGTAGCGCGACCGGACGGCGCGCGGGAGCGCCAGCAGCCGCACGAACATGGTCGGCACGACGAGCGCGTGGGTGACGCGATGCCTGGCGATCGTCGCCAGCATCCGTTCGGGCTCGAAACGCGGCTCGACGATGATGTTGGCACCCATGTTGTAGAACGAGAACATCCAGCCGTTGGGACTGGAATGATAGGCCGGCCCGGGAATGAGCAGCACGACATCGCCCAACCGATCCGCCCAGTCGGTCAGGCCGCCGACCTCCCGCATCATCTGCTGGCTTGCCGCCGCCTGTTCCGGCGTCGGTGGCTGCCGGCGCACGCCCTTGGGATGCCCGGTCGTCCCCGACGTGTAGATCATCGACCCCGGCGAGGTCGGGAACGGCGGTACGGCAGGCTCGAATCCCGCAAGCCAGCTCTCCCATTCCGTGACGCTCGCGGGCACGCTCGCGGCATCGGCCTCGATGCGATACGGCCCCTGCAGGCTTTCGGGCGTCTCGGCAACGATGACCGCAACCGTGTCGGGAACGACGTGGCTGATATTGCGCCAGAGATCGGCGTGGATCACCAGGACCTTCGCCCCCGAATTCGCAAGGACATAGCGCGCCTCCTCCGGCGTGTTGTGCCAGTTCACCGGAACCACGTAGGCCCCGCAGAGGCCCGCGGCGAGGGAGGCCTCCATGAAGATGAAATCGTTGCGCATATAGACCGCGACGACATCGCCGGAGCGAACCCCGAGGCTGGAATAGCCCCGCGCGGCGCGCTGGGCCCGCAGGTCCATGTCCGCCTTGGTCTTGATGCGATCGCCAATCCTGACCCACGAACCCATCGGCGTGCCTCCCCGCTGTTGCAGTCAATCCGCTCCCGCAGACTTCGGATGTCAGCGCCCGACGAAGACGGGTTCGCGTTTCTCGAGAAAGCTGCGAACGCCCTCGCGATGGTCCTCGGTGTCGAACAGCCTGTAGATGACCTCGATGGCCCAGCTTCCGATCTCGCTGGGATCGCCATGGCTGGTGCGCCGCAAGCCTTCCTTCATGAAGCGAAGCGCCAGCGGCGAGTTGCGCGCGATCCGTTCCGCAAGCGCCATGGCCTTGGGCATGAGGTCCCCGTGGGCGGTCACCTCGCCGACCAGACCGATGCGGGCCGCCTCTTCTGCACCGATGACGTCGCCGGTGTAGAGCAACTCCGCCGCCTTCGCGGGACCGACGATCGCCGGCAGGCGCAGCAATCCTCCGACATCGCAGATCAGCCCGCGTCGTATGAACAGTTCCGCGAAATTCGCCTTTTCGGACGCCAATCGGATGTCGGCATACAGCGCCAGTTCCATCCCCCACCCCACCGCCGAGCCGTTGACCGCAGCGATCACCGGAACGGCGCAGTCGAGAGCCGCCATCGACGCCGGCGTGGGCGGACGGCGAACCACGGGGCTGGCGCTCCGCTTCTCGCCCGTCATCATCTCCTTGACGTCTTCGCCCGCGCAGAACGCCGGATCGGCGCCGGTCACGACGACGCAGCGCACCTCCTGGTCGAGTGAGGCGGCCCGAAAGGCCGATTCGACCTCGTCATAGGCCCGCCGATTGAGGGCGTTGCGCCGCTCCGGCCGATTGAGCGTGACGACGGCCACGTGCTCCGTCACCTGGTAGGTCAAGCACTGAAAGTCGACGGGCGCAATTTTCGGCTGCACGGTCATCGCAATGCCCCCCCATCAATCCCGCGTTTCCGGCAGCATCACCGTTTCCGACACGATCGGACCGACCTTGTCATAGCTGGTGCCATTGAAGCGCAGCATCTGCATCTGGGTGATCGGGAAGTAATTGGTCGGGCTGGTGTTCACGGTGATGCCATCGAACAGCAGACCAAACTTCAGATCCTTCAGGTTTGCGGCCTGCTTCATGACGTTGTCGCGAGACAGGTCGTCACCGCATTGTTCGAGCACCTTCTGCAAGACCTGCGCGGCGAGAAAGCCGTACGCGTTCTGCCCATTGGAGATGTCGCCGTCCGGGTTGTAGCGTTTCATGAAATCGAGATATTCCCTGACGCCGGGGTCGTCGGAATAGCGAGGATCGTTCGCGTCCTTCATCGACGTCGCCGTGAACAGGCCGACCGCATTCTCCAGCCCGGCAGGCTTGAAGTTCGAGATCGCGGCGGCCGTCGTGTTGATGAAGTGGACCGGCTTCCAGCCGAGTTCAGCCACCCGGCGGATCGCCAGCGCGCCGAAGCGCGGCGTCGAAAAATTGACGAAGATGTCCGCGCCGGACGCCTTCAGCTTGCTGATCTGGGAATCGATCGTCGGATCGCTGCTGTCGTAGGACGCTTCGGCCACGATCGTCGTCTTTGCCTTGGCGCCGAGCGCATCCTTGAAGCCGCCGTAGATGTCGCGCCCATAATCGTCGTTGGGGAACAACACCGCGACCTTCCCCTCCGGATAGGTCGAGAGGATGTACCTGGCGTAGATCGCGCTCTCGATCCGGTAGACGGATGTGGAGAAACCCATCGTCCAGGGAAAGTTCTTGGGGTCCCCGAACTTGGTTGCACCCGTCGCGGAGAAGAGCTGCGGCACCTTCCTGGCATTCATGTATTTCATCATGGCCGCGTTCGACGGCGTGCCGACGGCCTGGAAGATCGCCAGGACCTCGTCCTGCTCGACCAGCTTGCGCGCCTGCTCGACGGCTTTCGGCGGGCTGTAGGCATCGTCGTAGGAAATGAACTGGATCTTTCGCCCGTTGATGCCGCCCTTGTCGTTCAGCATTCTCATATAGGCAGCCTCGGTCTTCGCGAAGGCACTGTAAGCCGACGCCGGACCGCTATAGGGCGCGATATTGCCGATCTTGATGTCTGTCTTTGCCGCCTCCGCCTGCGCCGAACCCGGACCGTGGACGGCAAGTGCAAGGAGCGCAATCAGGATGCGGACATGCGGCATCGACCGCGATCCATGGCGTGGACGCATGGCGTTTCTCCCGTGACGGCGGTGGCCGGCGCATCGCCGGCCCGCCCATTATTTTTATAACGCGTTCTTATAACGTGATATAAATTTGTCAGGGTGTCAACCAGCCTCTATCATGCGTGCGGCAGACGCGCAGGCGGGCGAGAATGGAAAACCGACGTGATACGGCAAAGGCGGAGCGGCGCTCGCGCATCATCAAGGCCGCGCGCGACCTGATCCGCGAAACCGGTGACGCCGGACTGTCGATGCGCGCCCTCGCCGCGAAGGCCGGCGTCAGCCTCGCCACGCCCTACAATCTGTTCGGCTCCAAGCGCGCGGTGCTCGTCGCCGTGCTCGAGGACATCAAGGGATTCGGCACGCGCTTCGCGCGATTCAACGCGCTCGATCCGCTGGAGAGAATCCTGCGCGCCGCACGGCTCGCCGTCAGCTATTACGAAGACGATCCGACCTTCTACCGCGCGCTGTGGACCAGCATCCTCGCCGCGTCCGCCTCGGAGGAGCGCAGCGCGATCTTCAACCAGAAACGGGACCGGTTCTGGATCAAGCTGCTCGATGACGCGGTCGCGGACGGATTGCTGCTGCCCGACACCGACACCGCGGTGCTGCTGCGCAATCTCGACTACACGTTCCGCTCGGTGATGCTGCATTGGGTCATCGCCGAGATCGAGATCGAGGACATCCAGCCCGCGGTCGGGTACGGCTATGCCCTCGCCCTGCGCGGCGCCGCGACGCAAAAGGGACAGCAGCTGATGCTCAAGCGGCTGAAGACCTTTCAAACGCTATCCTCCGCGCACTCGGCAAGACGCGTCGAGCTCGCGGCCGCGGAGGAAACGACGGCCTGAGACGTCCAACCGCGATCTCCGCGAGCGACCGGCGCCGGACCATGACGTTACGTTCAGGCGCCTCGTCGTGCGGACATTCGACGGCACGGACCTAGCGGGGCGCCATGCGGATGGCGCCGTCGAGGCGGACGTCCTCGCCGTTGAAATAGCCGTTGGTGATCATCGTCAGCGCCAGCTGCGCGTATTCTTCCGGCAGGCCGAGACGCTTGGGGAACGGCACCGAGGCGCTGAGCGCCGCCTTGACGTTCTCCGGGGCTCCCTGCAGCAGCGGCGTGTTGAAGATGCCGGGCAGGATGGTGTTGACGCGAATGCCCTCGTTCATCAGGTCGCGCGCGATCGGCAGCGTCATGCCGACGACGCCGCCCTTGGACGCCGAATAGGCGGCCTGCCCCATCTGCCCGTCCTCCGCCGCGACCGAGGCGGTGTTGACGATCGCGCCGCGCTCGCCGTCCTCGAGCGGAGCGAGTGACAGCATTCCCTTCGCCGACTTCGCGATGCAACGGAACGTGCCGACGAGGTTGATCTGGATGATGCGGTTGAAGGCATCGAGCGGAAAGTGTGTGGCCTCTCCGGTCGCCTTGTCACGGCCCGCGGTCTTCACCGCGTTGCCGGTGCCGGCGCAGTTCACCAGGACGCGTTCCTGGCCGTGCGCCGCGCGTGCGCTGGCAAAGGCCGCATCGACCTCCGCGTCGGAGGTGACATCGACCTTGCAGAACACGCCGCCGATCTCCCGGGCGACGGCTTCGCCCTTCTCCACGTTGAAGTCGAAGATGGCGACCTTGACGCCGTGGGCAGCGAGCGCGCGCGCGGTGGCTGCGCCAAGGCCGGACGCGCCGCCGGTGACGACCGCGGCGACCGATGAATTGAGTTTCATGGAATTTTCCTTCTCTGCTCGGAGGCGTTCGACGCTGGCGCTGCCGCGCATGGCGGCCTTCTGCGCCAGCAGGGGCGCTGTCGCGATGCCGACAAATGCCCTTGCCCTAAAGTGGGCCGAAGACGGCAGTCGCGTCAACGCCGTCGCGCCGGGATGATCTGTCGCAACGGCCGCAAATGCCGCCGCACGAAAAGACGCGGCGCAGGGCCGGCATGTTCAGGACCGCGCGTCGTAGGGGATGTCATCGATGTTGCCGGAGACGTCCACGAGACACTCATGGCGAAACAGACATGGCGTGACACACATGGCGAGACGCTCTTGGCGCCACAGACATGGCACCGCGCTCCCGCGGCTGGATGAGCCCGAGCTTTGCATCGTCGTTCCGCCCTCTTGTCCGAGAGGGCGCAGGGAAGGCCGGGTGCCGGCCGGCACCCGCGGTCCGCTGCGCGAAATGCACACGCAGGAAGAACCGCACAGCAGCATACAGGTGTGGCCGAACACCCGGCCTTCCCTGCGCGATGGGTTGACGGCTTATGTCGTGCTCTCCTCGGGGAGCGTTGCACTATTGCCCCCGTCGCCGCTCGCGAGCCTGATTGATGCGCCGCCGGTTGGCCGCGCCATCGTCGCGAGGGCTTGACGCACAGTATCTCGGGCGTCGGGACCACACGATTTTGCCGTACGCGCGGATTCGCCAAAGCGTCCCAGGGGCCGACGGCTTTGTGCACCTTGCCGCCGGCATGATGACGCAACGAACCCTGACAGCGCCGTTCGTCCCCACGACGGCCTGGGCTCATGAGGGACTACCCCACCCTGCCCGCCTGCCCGTGCCGACGCTGCCGCGTCCACCGCAACCCCGGCTCGCAAGTCGTGACGACGTACGATCGCCCCTCAAGGATGAGCCGGGATGCACGACACATACG